>OCZT010001298.1_pt1 | contig 25835 bp, 27 predicted proteins | sample 1539031 | NCBI WGS metagenome assembly OCZT01 (sample SAMEA3539308, study PRJEB22396) | soil metagenome | biome: tundra; feature: field; material: soil | place: USA | collected 2010-05 | depth 0.15 m | reverse complement strand
ACGCTCACTGGCCAGGCTCGCCCAGGTCGCCCCGGCGTGCGCGGCGACCTGGGCGTCGCCACGGCGAGTCAGCGCGATCAGGCGGCCGCCGGGTGCCCCCGCGAATGCGTCAGGGGAGTTGGCCAGGCTGGCGGAGAGCAGCCCGCCCTGCGACCAGTGCGCACCCTCGTCCCGGCTGGCGCTGAACGGCGTGAAGGTGAGGTCCTGGCTGGGCCGTACCGCGGTGACGAGCGACCCTGGGCCTACATCGGCCACCGAGAGGCCGCCGTTGTCGGCCACCCCCGGTGGGGTGGCGAGCGTCCATCGCGCGGCCTTCGCGGAACGCGTGAACAGCTGCCAGAAATTGTTGTGCGCGGCGCTCGACCCGCCCATGACGACTACCGCCCAGGTTTCCGCGGCGGACGCCTCCGAGGTGGCAAGCGACGGCGTGGCGGATGACGGGAGGCGGGACGCATGCGGTGCCGCAGCCACGGCGCCGCAGCCTGCCAGGAGCGCGGCGGCGAGCAGCGCGCCCGCCGCGACCGGGACGTGACCCGGGGATCGCAGCAGGCCGAAGATCTGCGAGACACGCCCCAGGGCGTGTCTCGTGGATCTTGGCCGTCGCGAGCGGCCGTCCGGAGGGATGCATCGCAAGGCGGAGGAGGAGCCAATAGCGGAGCTATTGGCGACGACGACAACGCCGCGAGGCGCCCTCCGGACGACGCGCAGCAGGCCGAAGATCTGCGAGACACGCCCTGGATGCCGTCTCATGATCACTGTGTTCCCAGGACCTGCTGGGCAGCGGTGAACAACTCGCCCGCGAACGACGATTGGGAACTCGCGGTCCCCGGGCCAGGATCGAAATTCAGCTCCCTGCGGGTCCGGCCCGCCGCGTCGATGACGTACGCGACGTCGCTGTGCCCGATCATCCCGCCGGCCGGCGTGATATCAGCCGCGACCGAGTACTGCTGCCATACCTTTTTGAGCTGCGGGAGCGTCCCGGTCAGGTACCGCCAGTTCGGCAGGCTGGTCAGATTCTCCTGGCGATCGAAGGCCTGCGTGAACGCAAGCTGGCGATAGATCGGGTTCGCCACGACCGCGACGAGTTCAACGTGCCGCGCGCTCGCGCCGAGAAGCTGGTCAGCCTGGCGGAACTCTTGCGCGATCAGCGGGCAGTCGCTCGTGCACACTGGATCGAGGAAGGTGAGCAGCACCACCTTGCCCCGCAGGCTGGCCAGCGAGACCTGCTGGCCATGCTGATCGGTCAACTGGAACGCGGGAGCGCGGAAATCGAGCGGGGCGGTGGACCCGTCAAGCGCCTCGGCGATGATCGGATCGGCGCTCGTGCTGGCTGAGGCGGCCATCATCGGGACGGCGCCGAGGATGGCGACACCGAGCGCGCCGACCGCGGCGATCGTCCGGAGGCTCGTGGTCCCGAGGGCATGGCCGAGGCGTCCCGGAGTGAGCCACTCCCGCCATCCCCGCACCCCGACCTGCGGAGCAGGTTCAGCCACCGCGACGGCAGGACTGGTCAGGGCCAGGAAACCGGCCACGGCCACCAGCGCCATCGGGATCATGTTGTTGGGGTCCGTGCCAACACCGCCGAAGAAGCCGAAGTCCTCGATCAGTACCCAGTCGGCCAGGCACGCCACCAGCAGAACCAGGAGCGCCGGGCGCAGCAGCCGCGGCTGCCCGCTGAGCATGGCGATGCCGACCGCGGCCAGCACGATCACGGCGATCAGGTTGACCGCGAATCCGTGTGCGGCGGTGAACGAGCCGAAGCCCGAGACCAGGGACGAGAGGAACTTTGGCTGGGATGTCTGTCCCATCTGCTGGATCATCGCGGCCAGGCCGGACGCCTTCCGGCCACCCCCACCCTGGCCGGCCGTGCCCTGCCAGAAGCCACGCCCCGGCCACGCCTGCAGCACGGCCATCCCGGTGAGGAACAGCCCGAAAGCGGCGACGGCCAGCCGTCCGAGCCGCTGCCCGGACCAGGCCCGCAGCGGCAACGCGACCAGCGCCCCGGCCACGCAGTAGAGCAGCGCCGCGCCAGGGGCACCGAACAACCAGGTCAGTCCGGGCGCGAAGATACCACCGAAGGCCTCACCGAAGATCCAGACGATCAGGCCCCAGCCGACGCTGGCCAGCCCGCCCAGGCGGGACCAGCGGCCCCGGGCCGCGGTGAGCAGCCAGACGCCAATCCCGATCTGGATCCAGACGGCCGCCGCCGCGGCGTCGACCGGATGATAGGTCCATCCCCGCACGCCCCAGTTCACTATCTGCTGCACCCATCCCGGCGAACTCGCCGCAGCGGGCTGGATCACCTGCGACGGGAGGCCGAGCGGCATCGCCTGCTGGGCCTGCAGGATGCCGTCGAAGATCCACAGGACGCCGAAGCCGATGCGCAGCACGCGGCGCGCTGGCGGCTCGGCGAACGTGGCCGCCGCCGCAGACCCGGCGCCCCCCGTGCGGGAAGCAGGAACCCATTCCCGGGCACTGACCCACACCAGGGCGAGCAGGAAGAAAATCAGCAGGACAACGATCCCCTGATGGATGAGTGCCGCGCGGAACGCGGCTACCACCGTCGGGTTCATGAGCTGGAGGACGGAACCCATCCCCGACATGACATCTACTCCTCTGGCTCACCCCTGCCGACCCTGTTCTGCCACGCCCGAGCCCAGGTGGGGTGACGCCGTCGCCACCGAGGGCAACGTGCTGCGTGAGATCTTACGCCCGCCCGTCTGCCGATCTTCACGCCACGGCAGACCCGTAACCGGCGGGCTTTATGGATCTTCTCGGCCCCCGCTATGGATCTCTTCAAGCTGGACGTTCACAATAGAAGAAAGCGCAGGTCAAGCCAGTGCAACGGACCACCCTCAGGGCAGGGGAAACGAATGCGGGAACACAGCAGGACGGGGCGCTGGGCTCCGGGCCTGCTGGGTAAGCCCGCCATCCTCGCCATGACCACGCTGATAGCCGTCATCGTGGGGGTGGCGCTGACATCGTCCACGGCACAGGGCGCGGCCAGGCTCGCGGTCCGGCTGGCCGCGGCGGCCAAGTCACTCCCCCGCCGGGCGCCGAGCGCACCGGCGATACTGGTGAACGGGCGCGTATTCAACGGGACCCCGGCGGTCGGCGCCCTGTTCACCGGGACCGTGGGTCATCTGAGCGGTCACTCATCATGTACCGCGAGCGTGGTGGACAGCCCGGCCGGGGATCTCGTGATCACCGCCGCGCACTGCGTGGCCGGTTCGACGGGGTACGCCTTCGCGCCCGGCTATCACAACGGCTGGGCCCCCTACGGCATGTGGACCGTCAGCCGGGTGTCCGTCGACCGGGCCTGGGCCGTCTCCGCCGATCCCAACGACGACGTGGCCTTCCTGGTCGTCAAGCAGGCTGGCCGCGGGCAGAGCATCCAGCAGGTTACCGGCGCGGATCAGCTGGGCACCGGATGGGGCCCCGTGCAGGCCGTTGAGGTCATTGGCTACCCGCAGGACTCGGACTCGCCGATAACCTGCCAGGCCACCACGCGCGCGTTCGGCGGTCAGCAGCTCGAGTTCACCTGCGCCGGATATACGAACGGCACCAGCGGCGGGCCGTTCCTGGCCCAGGTGAACCCGGCCACCGGCCTGGGCACCGTGATCGGCGTGATCGGCGGGTACGAGCAGGGCGGGGATACCCCATCGGTGTCCTACTCGCCCAGGTTCGGCCGCGCGGTCGCGGCACTGTACCGGCTGGCGGCGGCCCGGGGCTAGGGCATGTCCCAACGCCGCTCAGCCAGCCCGGCCGGGCGGCGGCAGCAACGTGTCGATCTCGGCCAGCTCCTCGGCTGACGGTACCCACTCGGCCGCCATGACATTGGCCTTCACCTGCTCAGGTGAGGTCGCGCCGGCTATCACCGAGGCACATCCCGGCTGTGCGGCCAGGGCACCGATAGCCACGTCAAGCACGGTCAGCCCGTGATCAGCGGCCCATGAGATCAGTGCCTCCACCCGGTCGAGCTTCTCGTCCGTGATGTAGCCCTCCCTGGTCGCCAGCCTGCTGTCTTTCGGGGCCGCCTGGCCACGCCGGACCTTGCCGGTAAGCAGGCCATTCGCCAGCGGGAAGTATGGCAGCACGCCAAGCCCGAATTGCCGGGCGGCGGGCACGACCTCGGCTTCCACGCCACGCTCCAGCAGCGACCAGTGATTCTGCGCGGACACGAAGGGCTCCGTGGCCGCCTCGCGGGCCGCGTGCGCCGCGTCGGCGATCTGCCATCCCGCGAGGTTGGAGTGCCCGATGTAGCGCACCTTGCCTTCGGCCACCAGTTCGCCGAGCGCGCGCAGGGTCTCCCCGATGGGCGTGACCGGGTCCGGGGTGTGCAGCTGGTACAGGTCGATGTAATCGGTCCGCAGCCGCCGCAATGACCGCTCGACGGCCAGCCGGATGTACGCCCGGCCGCCCTTGGCCCCGGCCGCCGCGCCATACCCCATGTCGTACGCCTGGTGCCCGAACTTCGTGGCCAGCACCACCTGGTCCCGGCGCCCGGCGAGCACCTCGCCGAGGATCTCCTCCGATCCCCCGCCGCCGCCGTACGTGTCGGCCGTGTCGAGCAGGGTGACCCCGGCGTCAAGAGCCACGTCCACCACCGCGCGGGTCCCGGCCACGTCCAGCCGCCGGCCGAAGTTATTGCCGCCGAGCCCGGCCACGGATACCAGCAGCCCTGAATTACCCAACGACCTGTAACGCATCGCCCTGCTTCCGCCGACGCCGAGCCCCGCCACTAATTCTGCTACTAGCCCCAGGCACTGATCGTACCGGGCACGGTGTCCGGTGCCTTCCGGCCGACCGCCACATAGACATGGGAACGGCCCGGATCGTCCGCCAGGCCGGTGCCGGCGTCTGGCCGCCACTCGGGCGCCCACACCAGGCCCGGCTCGACGGGCTCAAGGCCGGCCAGCAGGGCCCGCACCTGATCGCGGGCCCGCGGATGCGCGCTGAGTCCCGCCCGTTCAAGAATCTTGACGGCTGCCTTGGCGGATTCCGGGGTGCCGTCCAGCGTCACATGGGACATGACGAGGAAGCTCCCGGCCGGGAAGGGCGCCAGCAGCGCGCGGATCAGCGCGGCGGGGTCGTCCTCGTCGGCGACGTTGGCCAGGACGTTAGCCGTGAGCACCGCCGTAGGCACGGCGACGTCGATCAGCCTGGTCAGCTCGGGGTCGCCCAGGATCGCAGCCGGCTCACGCAGGTCGTGCTCGACGACGGCGGTACCGGGGACGCCGCGCACCATGTTCCTCACGTGCACGATGACCACCGGGTCGGTGTCCACGTAGACAACCCGCGCGCCCGGCGCCGACCGCTGCGCGACCTCGTGCACATTTTCCGCCACGGGTAGCCCGGCACCGATCTCGATGAACTGGCGGACACCGGCATCCGTGACAAGGAAGTGAACGGCTCTGCGGAGGAAGGCCCGGTTCGCCATGACAGCCTGCCGGATGTCTGGCGCGACGCTGAGTATCTCCTCGGCGGCCAGCCGGTCAGCGGGGTAGTAGTCCTTACCGCCAAGTAAGTAGTTGTAAATACGCGCTGGACTAGGATCTTCTGGACGGAAGGCCTTAATACGATCTTCCTCTGCGGTCACCGCGATGCTCCTAAGGCCACAACAGCACTCCTAGGGCCACAACAGCGCCCAGCGGGGGGGGTTACATGCAATCGCATATGGGATATCATGAACGGACGTGGCCGAAAGGGCAACCCCGCCGCGGCGTCGCGTGATCGGATGGTCGCGCAAACGACACGGAGAGTAGCCCTTCCGGCCCAGGGGGGACCGGCCGACTGAACGTGCTGCTTATCGCCTTGGCGGCACGTGCTGTCGGCGCGCACTCCCCTAGGAGGAAGTGGATTATGGCGGACACGGTTGGCGGCCCGACCATCCTGCGCCTGCTACTCGGCGCACAGTTGCGACGTCTACGTGAGGCGCGGGGAATCAGCGCCCAGGAAGCGGCGCGAGCCATCCGTGGATCGGAATCCAAGATCAGCCGCATCGAGCTGGGCCGGAACGCGGTCCGCGAGATAGACATTGCGGACCTGCTCACCCTGTACGGGATCACCGACCGGGCCGAGCGGGAGCAGATGCTGTCCCTGGCCAGCCGGGCCAATCAGCCCGGCTGGTGGCAGCAGTACCACGACGTCCTGCCGACGTGGTTCCAGTCCTACATCGGGCTGGAGGAATCGGCGGAGTCGATCCGCAGCTACGACCCGCAGTTCGTCCCTGGGCTGCTCCAGACGGAAGGCTACGCGGCCGCCGTGCTAGCCCTCGGCGACTTCTCGATGGATGAGGCGGAGCGGCTGGTCGCCATACGCAAGGAGCGCCAGAGCCGGTTCGCCTCGGGCGTGATGCGCCTATGGGCGATCATCGACGAGGTGGCGCTGCGCCGCCCGGTCGGCGGCGTGCCCGTGCTGCGAGCGCAACTGGAGTCGCTGATCGAGGCTTGCCAGCAGCAGCGCCTGACCCTGCAGGTCACGCCGTTCTCCGCGGTAGGTCACGCCGCGCCCGGAGCATTCAGCATGCTGCGATTCGCGGACCCTGGCATGCCCGACATCGTCTACGTCGAAAACCTGACCAGCGCCCTCTACATCGACAAGCCGGTGGAAGTGGGCCGGTACCTGCTGGCCATGGAAAGGCTGAGCGTCATCAGCGCGCCACCCGGTGACTCGGCGGAGATCCTCCGCGCCATCGTGACGGACTTGGAGGGATCGTCATGAGCAACGTCCGCAACGGCATGCCCGCCTCCCACCTGCACGGCATCAGCTGGGTCAAGAGCAGGCGCAGCGGCCCCACCGGGGGCAACTGTGTGGAGGTGGCCTTTCTCCCGGGCGGGGAGGTGGCCATGCGCAACTCCCGGCACCCTGACGGACCGGCGCTGGTCTTCAGCGCCGCCGAGTGGGATGCCTTCCTGGGGGGCGCGGCCGACGGCGAGTTCGGCCCCCGTGCGTAACCGGCCCCGTGCTTAACCGGCACAGCGCCTGACCGGCAGCGGCGCCCGACCCGAGCGGAAGGCCGGACGCCGCTGCGGCCGCTGTCAGCTAGCCGGAAGGTCGAACTCCCCGTTCCTGACGCCCGTCAGGAACGCGTGCCACTCACGGCGGTTGAATACGTGTGGTGCCTTGCTGATGTCCTTGGAGTCCCGGAGGCCCACAAGCCCGCCGGGCAGGTGCGCAATCTCGACGCAGCCCGTGACGCTCGACGCGCTGCTCTTGAACCAGTGCGCTCCAGTGAATTCGGGTGTCATCGGTCGTTCCTTTCGCTGGTCATTAGTTTTCCCCCTTATGGGTGATCTCTTTGGCCATCCTGCCGATCAGTTCGGCTGAATCGGCTGGCGACAACGCTGCCGCCCGCAGCAGGTCAAAGGCCTCCGCACAGGCCCGCACATCGGAATCTCGCTCCAGGTACGCGTGCCCGGCAACGCCTTCCGTATACACCACGTCCGGGTCAGTGCGCTCAGGGAATTCAAGGATGCAGAACGGCCCGTTGAGGGCCGGGTGGGCACCGCTGGACAGCGGCAGCACCTGCAACGTCACACTGGGCCACTCGCTGGCATCAAGCAGGTGCGTCAGCTGGCCGTGCATGACCTCGGCGCCGCCTACGGTCCTGCGGATCACCGCCTCGTTGAGGATCAGCCAGAGCTTGAGCGGATCCACCCGGGTGAGCGCCTCCTGGCGCTGTATCCGCAACGCTACGGCGCGGTCGATCTGACTGGGGGTCTGCTGCATGCGCACCGCTCTCATCACGATGCGCGCGTAGTCCTTGGTCTGCAGGAGCCCGTGCACGACCTGATCCTCGAAGACCCGGAGAGCGGCCGCCTCGGCCTCGAGCCCGACGTAGATGTCGAATCCGGTGGGCAGCACGTCGTCGTACACCGCCCACCAGCCCTTGCGGTGACCGTCGCGCGCCATGTCGGTCAGCGCCTGCCGGTGGGCCGGGTCGACGACGCCGTACATGTCGAACATGGTCGTCAGGTAGGCGGTCCTGGTGGGCGCCTTCCCGGTTTCGATGCGCGACAGTGTCGACGGGGCCAGCCCGAGACGCTCAGCGGCGTCTTCCAGCTTGAAGGAGTGCGCCTCCCTCAGGCGTCTTAACTCGGAGCCAAGCCGGCGGCGACGCACCGTGGGACCTACCGACACGCCGCCCCCCCTCCTAGGCCAACTCCCGAACTCGAAGCTCACGATACATGAATTTGTGAAGGGTGTGAGATCGCATCTGAAATTTCATTTGCAAGATTTGTGCTACGCACTTGCGTGGCGTGCACACCCAGACCATCATTGCTACTGACACGCTGTGCCTGTACGGCTACAACTCCTATACGGCATAGCAGGCAGTGGGGGGGAGTTCCACTGCTCCAGCAGCCCAGGCGGAGGACCACCCGGCAAGGAGCTTTTCAGCGATGGCAGCAGCAATAACCGCCCGTCACGGAAACGCCTTAAGGCCTCGCTCAGCGGGCCGGGAGGCTCCGTCGGCCCCGGCCGAGCGCGCGGCCCCGGCGGAGCCGCCGGGGCCGAACAGCCTCACCATCAGCGGCATACCCAAGAACGTGGCCCGGGCCAGGGCCTTCGTGGCCGAGGTTCTCGGGCCCGACCATCCGTGCGCCGACGTCGCGGTCTTACTCTGCTCCGAACTCGTCACGAACGCGGTACTGCACAGCGATTCGCGGCGGCCCGGTGGGACGGTCACGATAGCCGTGGCTGACCTGACGGACTCGGTGGAGGTCAAGGTCATCGACGAGGGCTCCGCCAGCAGCATCCCCGTGGTGAAGGCCGACACCTTGGCCGCCGACGGGCACGGGCTCTTCCTGGTCGAGAACCTCGCGGAGCGGTGGGGATACGAGAGTGACGACGCGGGCACCGCGGTCTGGTTCCTGCTGACTCCCTGAGAATCGCCCGACCTCAGCCGGCCGCGGCCGCGCCGCGGACGGCCGCGCAGATCCGGCCCAGGTCCGCGTCGCCGGTGAGGTACGGCGGCATCGTGTAGACCAGGTCGCGAAATGGACGCAGCCAGACCCCCTCAGCAACCGCCGCGCGGGTCGCGGCCACCAGGTCCACCTCGTGGTCGAGTTGCACGATGCCAATTGCACCGAGCACACGCACGTCGGCCACACCGGGCAGGTCACGCGCGGGGGCCAGGCCTGTGGATAGTCCTGTCTCGATCCTGCCGACCGCGGCGTGCCAGCCCCCGGAGTAGCCGGGCCGATCATCGCTGAGCAGCAGGTCCACCGAGGCGCTGGCGATCGCGCAGGCGAGCGGGTTGGCCATGAAGGTCGGCCCGTGGGCCAGCACCGGCAGTTCCCCCCGGGAGATCCCGGCCGCCACCTCCGGCGTGCACAGCGTCGCCGCCAGCGAGACATAGCCCCCGGTGAGCGCCTTGCCCAGGCACATCACGTCCGGGCTGACCCCTGCGTGATCGGCGGCGAACAAGGCGCCGGTCCGCCCGAAACCCGTGGCGATCTCGTCGAAGATCAGCAGCACCTGATTCGTTGAGCAGGCGATGCGAAGAATGCGCAGGTACTCCGGATCATGAAAGCGCATGCCGCCCGCCCCCTGGACCACCGGCTCCACGATCACGGCGGCCAGGTCATCCGCGTGCTCCCCGATCAACTGCTCCAGGTGGGCGGCATAGTCCGGATCGGCCCCGGCGCGGAACCCGGGCGGTGGCGCGTCCGCGAATACCTGCGGCGGCAGCACCCCGTCCCACATCCGGTGCATGCCGCCGTCCGGGTCGCACACCGACATCGCCATGAACGTGTCCCCGTGATACCCGCCGCGCCAGGTGAGCAGCCGACGCTTGGCAGGCCGGCCCAGCGACCGCCAGTACTGCAGGCACATCTTGATCGCGACCTCTACCGAGACGGACCCGGAGTCACAGAGGAACACGTGCTCGAGCCCGGGCGGCGTCAGGGTGGCCAGGCGGTCGCAGAGCCGGATCGCGGGCTCGTGGGTGAGCCCGCCGAACATGACGTGGCTCATCGCGCTGAGCTGAGCCCGCGCCGCCTCGTCGAGCACCGGATGGCGGTAACCGTGAATCGCGGCCCACCAGGACGACATGCCGTCCACCAGCTCCAGATGACCAGCCGCCGGCTCGGCGAGCCGCAGCCGCACGCCCGACGCGGACTCCACCAGCAGCGGCGGCGCCGCTCCCGGCATGGCCGCATACGGATGCCAGACGCGGGCCCGGTCCAGCTCGGTGAGGTCCGCCGTCAGGTACGCCGCACCGGTGCCCCGCGCCGCGCCGCGCCGCTTCCCCCGCCACGGCGTTTCTCCCGCAGCCGCATCGAGACGTGCACCGGGCTTCCCTCGAAACCGAACTCCTCGCGGAGCCGTCGTTCGATGAACCGGCGGTACCCGGCCTCCAGGAAACCCGACGTAAACAGCACGAAATGCGGCGGGCGGATGCCGGCCTGCGTGGCGAAGAGGATCTTCGGCTGCCGGCCGCCACGTGCCGGGGGCGGGGTCGCTGCGACCAGTTCGGTGAGCCAGGCGTTGAGCCTTCCGGTGGAAATCCGGGTCTCCCAGCCGGTCAGGGCGAGCTCGATCGCGGGCACGAGCCTGTCCACGTGGCGGCCGGTGGCAGCGGATATGTTCACCCTCGGCGCCCAGCGGGCGGTGTGCAGCTGGCGGTCGATCTCCCTGTCCAGCTGCAGCCGCCGGTCCTCGTCGACCAGGTCCCACTTGTTGTACGCGATGACGAGAGCCCGGCCCGCGTCGATCACCATGGACACGATCCGCAGGTCCTGCTCGGTGAGCGGCTCGCTGGCATCCACCAGGACGACCGCGACCTCGGCCCGCTGCAGCGCCCCGGCGGTGCGGAGTGCCGCGTAGAAGTCAGCGCCCTGGTTCTCTCTGGCCCGGCGCCTGATCCCGGCGGTATCCACGAACCGCCAGGTGGTGCCGCCCAGTTCGATGAGTTCGTCCACCGGGTCGCGGGTGGTGCCGGGCACGTCGTCCACCAGCACCCTCTCCTGCCCGGCCAGCTTGTTCAGCAGGCTGGACTTGCCCACGTTGGGCTTGCCGACCAGGGCGATCCGCCTGGGCCCCCCCTCGGCGCCGAACTGCTCCCGGGGGGTCTCGGGAAGGGCATTGAGGATCACGTCGAGGAGGTCGCCGCTGCCCCGCCCGTGCAGCGCACTGACCGGCTGCGGCTCGCCGAGCCCGAGGGACCACAGGGCCGTGGCGGCGGCCTCGCCCGGCGTGTCGTCCACCTTGTTCGCGGCGAGGACGACCGGCTTGCCCGAGCGGCGCAGCACCGCCGCGACGGCCTCGTCGGCGTCGGTCACGCCCACCACGGCGTCCACGACGAACAGCACCGCGTCGGCCGTATCCACGGCGAGCCTGGCCTGGGCGGTCACCTGCTCGGCGAGGGCGCGGCTGGACTGGCCCTCCTCGGACCCCGGGGAGGGCTCCCAGCCACCGGTGTCCATCAGGGTGAACGCCCGGCCCCGCCACGTGGCGTCGTAAGCCACCCGGTCCCGCGTGACGCCCGGGACGTCTTCGACGACCGCCTGGCGGCTGCCGAGGATCCGGTTGACCAAAGTCGACTTTCCGACGTTGGGCCGGCCCACCACCGCGACTACCGGGACCGGAACGTCGGGCGCCCCTGGTGAGAATCCGCCACTGTCAAAGCCTGCGGGATCGAACTCCTCGCTCATGGTCATCCCGTCCACGCCACGTCGACCCGCTGCCGGGCCAGGTCGACGATGGCGCCGACGACCTCGTCAAGCCCGAGCGCGGTGGAGTCGATCTGCACCGCGTCCGCGGCGATGGCGGTCTGCGGGGCGTCGGTCCGGTCACGGCGCTGCTGCTCAGACTGGGTCACCTCGACCGTGGCGGCCGGGTCGCCGGCCAGGTCGGCGCTCCGGCGGCGGGCCCGGACCGCCTCACTGGCGGTCAGGAACACCTTGATCGCCGCGTCGGGGGCGACAACCGTGCCGATGTCCCTTCCCTCGGCGACAATGCCCTGGCCCGCCTCGCAGGTGGCCGTGATGATCTCCTGCTGCATCGCGACCAGGTGCGTGCGGACCTCGGGGACCCGTGCGACCGCGCTGACCGCGTTCGACACCTCGCGGGTGCGGATCATGCGGGTCACGTCGGTACCATCCACCGCGATCACCGGGGCCTGCGGGTCGGTGCCGACCTCGATGGCTGGGCCCCGGGCGTGCGCCGCCACCACGGCCGGGCTGGCCACCTCCACGCCCTGGCGGATCATCCACCAGGTCAGTGCCCGGTACATGGAGCCGGTATCCAGGTAACGCAGGCCAAGCGCACGGGCGACGCCACGGGCGGCACTGGACTTGCCGGATCCGGCGGGGCCGTCCACGGCAATAACAAAACAGTCGGTCACGAGGCGATGCTACCGGCGCACTCGACTATCCCTATCCACGCACGGGCCATCCATTGGCTGCGAGTGCCTCGGTCAGCGGCCCCACGGCGTCGGGCCGCACCGTCAATTCGGCCACTCCGACCGGCAATCCCGGGGAGTGCTCGATACCTATGTCCTCGATATTGACCCCAGCTTTGCCTGCCGCCTCGAACAGCCGGGCCAGTTCACCCGGCCGGTCCGGGATGACCACCTGGACCACCGCGTCCGTCCGGGCGGGCGTGCCGCGCTTGCCGGGAATCCGGGCCACCCCGGCGCAGCCCTGGTCCAGCACGGCCGCCAGGATCTTCAGCGCAGTGCTCGGATCGCCCTGTGATGCCGTCTCACCCAGTGCCTCGGCCGCGGCGGCCAGGTCGGCGGCGACGGCCGCGAGCACCTCCGCGACGGGAGCAGCGTTGGCGGCCAGGATCTGCGTCCACAGCGCCGAGTCTCCCGCCGCGATCCTGGTCACATCCCGCAGGCCCTGGCCAGCCAGGGCCAGCGCACCGTCGCTCGAGTCGGCCAGCCGCGCCGCCATCGCCGCGGAGACAACATGCGGCGCATGCGAGACCAGCGCGACCCATCGATCGTGTTCGGCGGCGCTGAGGAGCACCGGTTCGGCGCCGCACGCTTTCGCCAGGGCCACCACGGCGGCCACGGCGGCCTCGGAGTTCTCCGCCGCCGGGCAGATCACCCACGGCCGGCCGAGGAAGAGGTCGGCGCGGGCGGCGGCCGGGCCGGAACGCTCCCTCCCGGACAGCGGATGGCCGGCCACGAAGGTGGCCAGATCACAGCCGAGGGCCCGGGCCTGCGACAGCGGGAAGCCCTTCACGCTCGCCACATCGGTGTACCACCGGGCCAGGTCTCGTGCCTGCGCCTCGGCGAGGGTGCGGGCCACCGCCGCTGGCGGCACGGCGAGCAGGGCAAGATCGGCGGGGCCCCGGGCCGGCCCAGTGACTCCGCCCTCAGCCAGTAGGGCGCCTCCGGCGCCGGGCAGCAGCGTCCCCGCGCCGATGTCGGCCGCCAAGCGCGCGGCGGCCGGGTCGCGGTCGGTAAGCCAGACATCCGCCCCCCGCTCGCGGAGGGCGAGAGCCACCGAGGTCCCGATCATCCCGGTGCCTATCACCACAACTCGGCGGAGGGCGGCCGGAAGCTCAGTCACTGGGCGATGTCCAGCCGCAGGGCTAGCGCACCTCGCAGGTACACATGCTGCAGCGCAGCGCGCGACCCAGCGGTCTCCGCGTGCATGAGCAGGCGGACAACCCGTGGCATCGCACCAGGCACGGCGATCTCGGACGCGCACAGCAGCGGCACATCCTGGAAGCCGATCTTGCGGGCGGCCAGCGCGGGGAATTCCGCGGTCAGATCGGGGGTCGCGGTGAACAGGACGCTGATCACATCGTCGGGAACCAGGCTGTTGCGGGCCATGACCTCGGTGACGAGCTCGGTCGTGCCCTCCAGGATCGCAGCTCGCTCATTCGCGTCCACCTGGACCGCGCCACGGATGGCCCTGACCGTCACCAGCCTGCTCCTTCATACCGCCTTGTCCCCAGGCTTCCCCTGGGTCACTTCGTTAAGGTAATAGATCGGTCGCGATGCGAGACTTCCAGGCTACAGACCGACGGCAGCGTACAGGTCGCCGATCTCCCTCGTGCTGAGCGCACGGGTGGTGCCCGGCCGTAGCGAGCCAAGCGCGACCGGCCCTACGTGCGTCCGGACCAGGCGGCTGACCGGGTGGCCAGCCTCGGCGAGCATCCGCCGCACGATGTGCTTACGTCCCTCATGCAAGGTGATCTCGACGAGCGCCCGCGACCCCGCGCGCTCGATCACGCGGAACTTGTCCGCGGTGGCCACGCCGTCCGCCAGCTCGATCCCGGTGACCAGCCGCCGGCCCAGGTCCCTGGGGATCGATCCGGCCACGTCGGCCAGGTATGTCTTCAGCACTCCGTACCGCGGGTGGGCCAGGCGGTGCGCGAGTTCGCCGTCGTTCATCAGCAGCATGAGGCCTTCGGTGTCGTAGTCGAGCCTCCCCACGTGGTACAGCCGCTCGCCGTGATCGCCGAGGTAGTCGGCGATCGTCGGCCTCCCCCGGTCGTCCGACATGGTGGTGAGCACCCCGGCGGGCTTGTTCAGCGCCAGGTAGACGAGGTCCTGCCGGGAGGGGATGCGCCTGCCGTCCACCCTGATGATCTGCTGCTGCGGATCAACCCGGGCCCCGAACCGGCGGACGGTCTCGCCATCCACTTCGACCCGGCCCTCGCCGATCAGTTCCTCACAGTGCCTCCGGCTGCCCACCCCGGCAGCGGCGAGAACTTTCTGCAGCCGGACACCACCCGGCACGTCGGTGAGGCTGTCCCGCTCGTCATCATCGTCATCGTCGCCGCCCGGCGGGCCGCCCCGTGCGTCAGGGGCTCGTGCGCTCATCTGCGGCATCCTCATGATCTATGCGGTCTACGGGGTCTTCGGAGTCCTCGATATCGTCGGGCAGGAACGGGGCGAGTTCAGGCAGTTCCTCCAGGCCAGCGAGGCCCAGCCGCTCCAGGAAGTACCCGGTGGTCCGGTAGAGAATAGCGCCCGTCTCATGGTCGGTGCCCGATTCCTCGACCAGGCCACGCAGCCCCAGCGTGCGCATTACCCCGTCACAGTTGACGCCGCGCACCGCGGACACGCGCGCACGGCTGACCGGCTGCCGGTAGGCGACCACCGCGAGCGTCTCGAGCGCTGCCTGGGTGAGCCGGACCTCCTGGCCGTCCCGGATGAACCTTTCCACCACCGGAGCGCATTCTTCGCGGGTGTAGAACCTCCAGCCGCCGGCCACCTCACGCAGGTCAAACCCGCGCCCCTCCGCCCCGTACGAGGCCGCGAGCTCGTGCAGGGCGACCGCGATCTCATCCCGCGGCCGCTCGAGCACCTGGGCGATCACGACCTCCGCTACCGGCTCGTCCACTACCAGCAAGATGGCCTCCAGGCAGGCGCGCAGGCCCGGCATGGCCTGACCATCGGCCCCAGAGGCCACGTGCCCGTTCTCGATGCTCACTCACTGCCCTCCTGTGCTTCCTGTGCTTCCTGCGCCTCCTGTGCTGGTATCCAGGTCACATAGAGCTCGCCGAGCGGGGTGATCTGCTCGAACGAGACGCTACCTTCACGGTAGAGCTCCAGCAGCGCCAGGAAGCGCGCCACCACCTCATACGTTCCCGCGCAGTCGGACGTGAGCCGCCGGAAAGTCGCCCGGCCCAGCAGCCCCAGCTGCCTGGCCAGTACCACGGCCTGCTCGCGCACAGTGGTCTGCGGCGCGTGAATGTGCTCGGTGGATACCACGGGCACCGGGCGCGGGGCCAGCGTCCGGGCGGCGATCACGGCGAACTCCGCCGGGCCGAGGCCGAGCAGCACCTCGGGCAGCAACTGGGCGAACCGCGGCTCGACGGGCACGCGCCGCGCGAACCTGCGCGCCTGGACCGTCATCCGGCCCGCGAACACCGCCGCCACCTCCTTGTAGGCGCGGTACTGCAGGAGGCGGGCGAAGAGCAGGTCCCTGGCCTCAAGCAGGGCCAGATCCTCCTCGTCCTCCACCTCCCCCGCGGGCAGCAGCCTGGCCGCCTTCAGGTCGAGCAGCGTCGCGGCCACCACCAGGAAATAGCTCGCCTGATCCAGGTCCCAGCCGTCGGCACTTACCCGGATGAAGGTGATGAACTCGTCGGTGACCTGGGAGAGCGCGACCTCGGTGATGTCCAGCTTGTGCTTGGAGATCAGGCCGAGCAGCAGGTCGAACGGGCCCTCGAACACGTCGAGGTGCACTTCGAACGCGCCGGCTGGCTGGGCCGGTGGATTGTCATCCCCGGGCTCAGCAGCGTCGCCCGCTTGCGCTGTCACCTCGCGGATCACCCGGAATCCGGATCCCGCAGGCGCCGCGCCACCACGCTCGCCGCACCATCGGCGTCCAGATCGGCGAGGAGCACGGCAATCGCCTCACGAACCAGGCGGCCACGGTCCACTGGGATCCCGTAGGCACGCAGCGCCAGCCGGGCGCGCTCCAAATCGAGAAGCTCTATCGCGGACAGGTAAATGGTGATCTTGTGCGGATGCGACTCGCGCCCACTCGCCTGGCGGCCATCATCGGCGGACGGTCCGGGCGCCGCGGTTCGGAGCAGTTCGGCGATTCCCGGCAGGCTCACCCGCCGTGAACGGGACCCGCGCGCCCTGCCTGCCGCCACCGCTCCAGCACCTCCTTGGCGAGTTCCCGATAGGAACTCGCTCCCGTGGACGCGGGGTCAAACCGGGTGATGGGCTCACCGGCGACGGTGGAGTCGGGGAACCGCACGGTGCGGCTGATCACCGTGTGAAACAACTTGTCGCCGAATCCCTTCACCACCCCGGCGAGAACCTCCCGGGAATGCAGCGTCCGCGAGTCGTACATGGTGGCAAGCAGCCCATCGATGCCGAGGCCCGGATTGAGCCTGCTCGAAACCTTGTCGATGGTCTCCATCAGCAAGGCCACCCCGCGCAGCGCGAAGTATTCGCACTCCAGCGGCACGAGCACCCCGGCCGCGCAGGCCAGCGCGTTCACCGTGAGCAGGCCGAGTGAGGGCTGGCAGTCGATGAGGACGATGTCGTAGCCGGGGATGAGCGGCTCGATCACTCGGCCGAGCACGAACTCTCGCCCCACCTCGTGGACCAGCTGGACCTCGGCGCCTGACAGGTCGATGTTGCTGGGCAGCAGGTCCATCCCGTCCACGTTCGTCTTGATGACGACGTCCCTGGCCTGTACTCCCCGCTCCATCAGCAGGTTGTAGACCGTGAAATCAAGCTCATGCGGCTGGATGCCGAGCCCGACGGAAAGCGCCCCCTGAGGATCAAAATCCACCAGCAGGACGCGCCGCCCCTGCTCAGCCAGGGCCGCGCCGAGATTGATGGTCGTCGTGGTCTTGCCCACTCCGCCCTTCTGGTTGCACACCGCGACGATGCGGCCGGGACCATGGGTCACGAGCGGCTCTGGATCGGGAAACACCGGCAGGGGTCGCCCCGTTGCCCCGATAGCGCCGGGCTCGGTCTCGATTGTGTAGGGCCCTGCCACCATCTGCTGCACCTCCCCGGCGGACTGCGCAGAATACCTCCGCTGAAACCCGGACTCTAGAGCCTGCCTCCGCTGGCGGCAAGCCGACTCACCGTTTGCGCCTAGGGTGTGTCCCGTGGATCTTGGTGGATCTTGGTGGATGCGGGCGGCGCCGATCCGCGCCACTAAAGATCCACGGGACACACCCTAACCCAAGGCCCGCGGATGCGCCGCCGAGTACACCTCACGTAGCTTGTCCACGGTCACCAGAGTGTAGATCTGGGTGGTGGTGACCGATGCGTGCCCGAGCAGTTCCTGCACCACCCGCACATCCGCGCCGCCATCGAGCAGATGAGTGGCGAACGAGTGCCGCAGGGTGTGCGGTGACACTCCCTGCAGCCCGGCCTCCGCCGCCGCCGCCTTCAGCACGGCCCACGCACCTTGCCTGGTGAGCCGGCTGCCGCGGGCATTCAGGAACACTGCCGGGCTGGCCGACACCCGGCGCGAAGCGCTGGCGAACGTCGGACGCGCCCGGACCAGATAGGCATCCAGCGCCTCGCACGCGTACCGTCCCACCGGGACGATCCGCTGCCTGCCGCCCTTGCCAGAGAGCCGGATCGTGGCCGGCGGCCGCGCGGCCTGCCCCGCGGACTGCCCCGTGAAACCGAGGTCATCGACATCCAGGCCCACGGCTTCGGAGATCCTGGCCCCGGTGCCGTAAAGAAGCTCGAGCAGCGCACGGTCGCGCAGTGGCCGGAGATCCCCATCCCCGTGCCCCGAGCCCGTCGCAGCGATGAGCCGCTCCACATCGGGCACAGCGATGGCCCTGGGCAGCCGCCGTGCCGACGGGGGCGGCCTGACCTGGCTGGCCGGGTCGGCCCCGGCCAGCCCCTCGGCGGCCGCGAACGCGTGCAAACCGCGCACCGTGACTACGGCGCGGCCCGCTGAACTCGCAGCCAGCGGCATGTGCTCCTCATCGCCTTCGCGCAGGCCGGCGAGAAACGCCGCCACGTCCTCCGTCGTGACCTCGCCGATCGCCGTCCTGCCCGCGGCGGCCAGCGCTGCCTGGTAGCGCAGCAGGTCCCTGCGGTAGGCCTCCAGCGTGTGCGCCGCCAGGCCACGCTCGACCCTCAGATGGTCGAGGTACCGGCCGACCGCGGCTTCCAGGCTCGTCAGCTGAGCACCTCGCCGACCGCGGTGGACGGCAGGCCGTGCGCGTCGGCGACTGGCTGGCACGTCAGGGTGCCCTCGTAGGTGTGCAGGCCCGCCGCGAGGGCCTGGTCGGCCCGCAGCGCGTCCCGCCAGCCCCGGTCCGCGAGCTCCACCACGTACGGCAGCGTGACGTTGGTCAGCGCGTAGGTGGACGTGTGCGGGACCGCGCCGGGCATGTTCGCCACGCAGTAGAACAGGGACCGGTGGACCGGGTACGTGGGAGCCGCATGGGTCGTCGGGTGCGAGTCCTCGAAGCATCCGCCCTGGTCGATGGAGATGTCCACGAGCACCGAGCCCGGCTTCATCCTGGACACCAGTTCATTGGAGACGAGCATGGGCGCCTTCGCTCCAGGCACGAGCACGGCACCGATGACGAGGTCGGCGTCGATCACCGCGCGTTCGACCTCGTAGCTGTTGGACGCGACCGTCTGGAGGTGGCCCTGGTAGATCGCGTCCGCGGATCGTAGCCGCGCCACGTTCTTGTCCAGCAGCAGCACCTCGGCCTGCATGCCGAGGGCGATCGCGGCGGCATTCATGCCGGAGACCCCAGCGCCGAGCACCACGACCTTGGCGGCGTAGACGCCGGACACCCCGCCCATCAGAACGCCCCGGCCACCGCCGTCCCGCTGCAGGTGGTGCGCACCGACCTGTGGCGCCATCCGGCCAGCCACTTCGGACATCGGCGCGAGCAGCGGCAGCGACCCGTCGGGAAGCTGGACGGTCTCATAGGCGATCGCGGTGGTGCCCGACCCGAGCAGCGCCTCGGTGCAGGCTAGCGACGCCGCGAGGTGCAGATAGGTGAAGAGAACCTGGCCCTTGCGCATCCGGTGGTACTCCTGCTCGACCGGCTCCTTCACCTTCAGGATCAGGTCGCCGGACTGCCACACGTCGTCGGGCCCGGGCAGGATGGCCGCTCCAGCGGCGGTGAAGTCGTCGTCGGGAATGGACGAGCCCGTCCCCGCGTCACGCTCGACGAACACCTCATGACCAGCGCGCACCAGTTCGTGAACGCCAGCCGGCGTGATCGCGACCCGGTACTCGTGGTTCTTGACCTCTTTGGGAACGCCCACCCTCATGGCTGCAAGCCCTCTCTTCGTCGTCCCGCCCGGCTCCGTTGCCGTGCGGCAGGCGGCCTGGCGGACCGCCGCAGCGAGTCAGCGCTCGGGCGCATCCGCGCTGCGGAGCGCCGCGAACCCGTCCTGGCTGGCGGCGTACGCGGACAAGATACCCACGCCGGCGACGCCATTGTGCAGGTCACCCGCGAGAAACCGGGCCACTGCCTCGTCCAGTGGCACCCAGGCGAGCACCAGGTGCGCCTCTTCGTGCTGCGGAATGTACCCGCGCTCGGATTCCGGGACCAGCGTGAGGCCGCGGGCGAGGAACATCCGGACCCGCTCCGTGGTGATCCCTGGCGAGGGGAAGAAGTCAGCCAGGACGAGCCAGTCCCGGGCCCGGTACCCGGTCTCCTCCAGTAGCTCCCGCTCTGCCGTTGTTAGCAATGGTTCGCCGGCGACATCCCGCAGGCCCGCGGGAACCTCCCAGAGCAGGCGACCGGTCGGATGCCGGTACTGGCGGATCATCAGGACCTGCCCTGCCTCGTCGATGGCCACCACCGCGACGGCCCCGGGGTGCTCTACGACCTGACGCTCGATGACCTCACCGTCAGGCATCCGGACCGTGTCGCTGCGGAGCGAGACGATGGAGCCCCGGGCGTCCTCGGCGGAGGAGACCACCGGCCACTGCTGCGGAACGTCCTGGAGAATCACCCGCTCACCGGAAACCATGTGCTCACCGGGGATCATGCGCTCGCCGCGGCCCGGCGGCCGATACCGCTCGCAGTCACCGATCGCGCGTGCTCCATCGCCGCCGCGACCAGCCCGGTGAAGAGCGGATGCGGCCGGGTCGGGCGGGACAGGAACTCCGGATGGGCCTGCGTGGCCACGAAGTAGGGGTGGACGCTCCGCTGCATTTCCACGAACTCCACGAGCCGCCCGTCGGGCGACACGCCCGAGCAGATGAGCCCGGCCTGTTCCAGCACCCCCCGGTAGGCGTTGTTCACCTCGTACCTGTGCCGGTGGCGTTCGGACACCACGTCCGTCCCGTAGAGCTCGCGTACCAGCGATCCCTCGGCCAGCACGGCTGGATAGAGACCCAGCCGCATGGTGCCCCCCATGTCCCGCTCCCCCGCGACGACATCCTCCTGGTCAGTCATGGTGGCGATGACCGGGTGCGGTGTTTCGGGGTCGAACTCGGTGCTGTTGGCATCGGGCAGCCCGCCTAGGTCCCGGGCGACCTCGATGGCCAGGCACTGCAGGCCCAGGCACAGGCCGAGCAACGGGATGCCGTGCGTCCGGGCATGCTGGATGGCGCCGACTTTGCCCTCGATACCGCGAACGCCGAAGCCACCGGGGACGAGCACGCCATCCACGCCTTCGAGTTGCCGCGCCGCGCCCTCGGGGGTCTGGCAGTCGTCGCTGGTCACCCACCGGATGTTCACCCGCGCGTCGTTGGCGAAGCCGCCGGCCCGCAGCGCCTCGGCGGGCGAGAGGTACGCGTCCGGGAGGTCCACGTACTTGCCAACCAGCGCGATGGTAACGCTGCGGGCGGGCCGGTGAACGCGCCGGAGCAGGTCATCCCAGTCGCTCCAGTCCACGTCGCGGAACGGCAGGCCGAGCCGCCGCACCACGTAGGCGTCCAGGCCTTCGGAGTGCAGCACCTTGGGGATGTCGTAGATCGACGGCGCGTCGACCGCGGAAACCACGGCCTCCTCGTCCACGTCGCACATCAGGCTGATCTTGCGCTTGATCCCGTCGCTGATCGGCCGGTCGCTGCGGCACACGATCGCGTCGGGCTGGATGCCGATGCTGCGCAGCGCCGCGACCGAGTGCTGGGTGGGCTTGGTCTTCAGCTCGCCGGACGGCCCGATGTACGGCAGCAGCGACACGTGGAGGAAGAAGCAGCGGTCGCGGCCGATCTCATGCCTGATCTGGCGGATCGCCTCGAGGAACGGCAGCGACTCGATGTCGCCCACCGTGCCGCCGACCTCCGTGATGACCACGTCCACCGCCGGGCCGCCCATCTCCATGATGCGCGACTTGATCTCGTTGGTGATGTGCGGGATGACCTGGACGGTGTCGCCGAGGTAATCGCCACGGCGTTCCTTGGCGATCACGCTCGAGTAGATCTGCCCGGTGGTGACGTTCGCGGACCCCTTCAACGGCGTGTCGAGGAACCGCTCGTAGTGCCCCACATCCAGGTCGGTCTCGGTGCCGTCATCGGTGACGAACACTTCGCCGTGCTGGAAGGGGTTCATGGTGCCGGGGTCGACGTTGAGATAGGGGTCCAGTTTCTGCATGGTGACGCTCAGCCCGCGCAGCTTGAGGAGACGCCCCAGGCTTGATGCGGTGAGACCCTTGCCGAGACTGGAGGCCACGCCCCCCGTGACAAAGAGATGCCTAGTAGAAGCTTGCCGTGATGTTTGCGATGCCGCAGCCAACTTAAGGCTCCCGTGGTTGGTGCGATGCGGTGATCCCGCCGGTCCACGGACCATCAGAATATCAGCCGACCGATATTCCCCTGCGCAGCGGCACAAAAATAGAGCTGGGCCGTGCCCGCGCCCCTGCTCACATGGCGTTGGATGTACTCGGCTCGCCGTCCGGACAGTGCCTCGGCCGATCCTGCTCCGCAGCCTGTTCATGCTCGTCTGTCTGGCCGAACCGGGCCAGCGCCACCGCGCAGACCACGGCGAGAGCGAATCCCAGCGCGGCGACACTGGTGAGGCCCGGCCGCGTGTGATCACCGAGGAGCATGACGCCCACGATGGCAGGTGGGATGGTCTCCACGAGGACGACCGCGGCGGTCGCCACGGTGACGCTGCCGCCCTCCAGAGCCGTCGCGTACAGCATGAAGGAGACGATCCCCGCCGCGGCGAGCGCGTAGGCAGCAGGGTCACGGACCAGTTCCTGCGGCGAGAAGCCCGGCAGCACCCGTGCTGCGACAGCCAGAACGCCGTACCCGAGACCAGCTGTCGCGCCGAGGGAGGGGGTGCGGAACGGCTCTCGCAGCCGCGAGGCCGCCACCCCAACGACGGCGACGCCCGCGACGGCGACGATGAGGGCCAGCTTGAACTGCGGGCTGACGCCCGTCGCACCCTGCCCGCCCGCGGAAGATCCGAGCAGCCCGACCCCGGCGATAACCCCAGCCACCGCCAGCCACTCGCGCCAGGCCAGCTCGATGTGGATCATCCAGGCCGCGAGCACGGCCGTCACCGCCAGATTCGAGGCGATCATCGCCTGCACCGCGAACAGCGGCAGCCGCCGCAGCGCGACCAGCTGGGCCACGAAGCCGAGCGTGTCCAGGCCGAGGCTCGCGAGGAAGCGCCACTGGTGCAGCATGCGGACGATAAGACCCGGGTCCACGCCACCGAGAGCGGTTAGCGGCTGGCCGCCGTCGGACGTGCGGCGGCTGGCCGCGCGCACCGCCACCGCCTGCATGACCGCAGCGACCCCGTAGAAGATGGCGGCCACCACCGCGGCCACCAGACTGGCCAACACACCTACGACCCTACGCTGAGGGTTTCCTGAACAGAAACCAATGCTGGGTTAAAGCGCTTCAGATGGCGCCCGGCCAGCGGATTTTTGGTGCCTAAACAGTCATACCTCAGTCACCGCGTGAGGCGGCCGGCTGCTGGCGTCATCGAGCAGTGCTGACTGCCGACGCTCTACCTCAGCGGCGTGGCCCGCTACCTCAGCAGCGTGGCCCGCTACCTCAGCCGCGTGGCCGCTAGCTCAGCAGCATGGCCCGCTACCTCAGCAGCATGGCCCGTGCCGCGTCAGGATTCGTGAACTGCACGCCCGTGAGGCCGACCTGGGCCGCCCCGACGATGTTGTCGGCCCGGTCGTCGACGAAGGTGACCTCACCAGGCTCGGCGCCCATCACGGCCAGCGCGCTGTTGAAGCACTCGGGATCCGGCTTGGCCGACTTCAGGAAGCAACTGAAGATCAGGTGCTCGAAATATGCAGCGACCGGAAGCCGACTCACTGCCTCCGCGACGTCGGCCGGCGCGTTCGACAGCAGCGCGAGTCGGTGTCCGGCCGCAGCCATGTCCGCGATGAGTGCCACCGTTCCCTCCTGCAGGTGCATCCAGGAGGCAACGTCCAGGCTGGACAGTTCCGCGATCTTCGCCTCGTCAAACGAGCGCCCGAGGCGGGCCGCCACGCGCTGCCAGTAGCTCGTCGCGTCAAGGACCGCCCGGTCGTAGTCGAGACGGTATGGCCAGTACGCGTCACCGAATTCCGGCACGGTGCAGCCGGCGGCCCTGGCCAGCAGGGCCAGGTCCTCTTCGGGCTGCGGATAACAGATCACGCCGCCGAAGTCGAGCAGCACCCAGGTCATTCCGGCCCCCTCAGATAGCCACCCGCCAGCGTGGAACCTATCAGCGGCCCATCTCACCGCAGCACCCGGTCGGCTGCGCCCAGCGATGGCCACTCCATAGGCATCCAGTTCAGCATGGAGCCTGCGCTGAGGTGGACGCATAGGCCGACGGTCCATTTCGTCAGTTACCGCCGCCTACCCGGCGGTGGCTGGCGGACTCCAATTCCCAAACGAGTTCAGCGGATTCTCGAGCCGCATCCACCGCGCTGCTAAAATGCATGTCATGACGTATCTCCGCAAGGCGCGGAGCCGATACCGTCGCAATTCCGTGGCGACTTGCCAGCCGGATTCTCGCAGCCAAAGGAGATGACGAGAGCTGGCCGGTACACAAGCCCCGCCGCAACGACGTTCGATCGCTGTATCCCCCGAGTGAGCAGGGCAAACGCCATTGTACCCAAGCCTCAACTCTCCGGCTCGGGGGCCCGCTGGGCAAGCGCGGTTTGGATCTTGGCGAATTGGACGGCGAGTTCTTGCTGGACGAACGAATTCGTGACGCCGAGGCCGTTGAGTCGCGTGGTCATGTCGCTGTCCTCGGCGAGGATGCCGAGCAGAAGGTGTTCGGTCCCGATGTAGTTGTGGCCACGCCGCAAGGCGGCTCGCAAGGTCTCTTTGAAAGCGGATCGGACCGCGTCAGTGATCGGCAATTCGCCGACTGTCGCTACCTGGTCCGACAGGTCGGTCGCGTCGGCCGTCGGCAGGAAGCTATCGCGTATCTGATCATCAGTGACCCCGGCTTCGTGAATGATGATGGCCGCGAGGCCGGCAGGTTCGGCGATCAGTCCCACCACGAGATGCGCCAGGTCGACGGCGGGGGCGCCGGTAGCCAGGGCCGCGGAGTGGGCAGCCATCACACACGCGCGGGCCCGCTGGGTAAAGCGCGAGAACCGTCCGCCCGGTGTGGGTGCTTCCATGTCCTCCCAGCGGAAGACGAACCTTTTTTGGGCGGCCTGCTTCGACACACCCATGCTGGCGCCGATCTCGCTCCACGAGGCCCCCGAGCGACGGGCCTGATCAACGAAGTGCCCGATGAGCGCATCGGCCTGTTCGGTGAGTTGGCCGCCCACGATTACCGCATCGGCGAGGTTGTCCAGGGGACCGCCGTCGGCGTGCTGGGCCTTGACATAGGAGATCAGGTTTTCGAAGGAGACTGGGGATTCACTCATGCGTCAACTGTAGGTTGACGAGTAAGGAGCCGTCAACCTACAGTTGACGATCGTGAAAACTCGGGCGATGGCCCGCCTGCGTAGCGAGCTCGGCCGCTGGGACAGCCGGTCAGCCGAGATAGCCGGTCAGCCGAGATAGCCGGTCAGCCGAGATAGCCGGTGGGATATGTGGCGTAGCTGCGCCCCCCGGGAGTGGTCCAGATCATGATGCCAGGGCGGCTTTGGGTGAGTCTCCAGCCGGGGGTTTGCTTGGTGGCGTGGTGGTAGCGGCAGAGCGGAGTGTGCCGACTACTGGCCACCAGCTGTGTGCTGTGGATGAGCGCGCTAGCCGTTACGTTGGTCTCCCTCTCCCGCCACACGCGGTCTCCCGCCGTAAGCCGCACAGGTTAAGTGCTGGTCACAAAGCAGCCCGGCATCTCTAGTCGTCAAACATCGGGCGGCTCGCTCATATTCACAACCCCGCTCCGAACAGGGAGATCTGCTCGTAAGCCGTCACCCGGCCCCCGATCACCGGGACCGCAAAGGATCGGCGATCTGCGCCAAAGCGGTCCCTTCGCGGGACAGCCCGAACGCGATGGCGAACATGATTGCTACGGGGCACGAGGGCTTGAAC
>OCZT010001297.1_pt1 | contig 25841 bp, 19 predicted proteins | sample 1539031 | NCBI WGS metagenome assembly OCZT01 (sample SAMEA3539308, study PRJEB22396) | soil metagenome | biome: tundra; feature: field; material: soil | place: USA | collected 2010-05 | depth 0.15 m | reverse complement strand
AGTCGCGCGCTGGCGACCAGTGGAATTTATATGAGGCAAAGAAGATTCGCCAGGATAGTCTCCTGGTAGTGGTGGACCAGATGGCCTTGCAGCCGACAGTAGACGCGAAGGCGACTGCGGTAAAGATCGTGGAGTACAAGGCGCACATCGCGAAGTGGACCGAGGATCTAAAAGAGGAGCAAGACAAGGCGCATGAGTTCGAGCGGAAGGTGGAGCACGCGGAGGCGAAGGCAGAACATTTCGACCTTGGGGAAGCGCTGCTGCAAATCTCGGTCGTGCTGTCGTCGGTCACGCTATTTACGCGGCGGCGCACCTATTTTGTGGGCGGCCTGTGCCTGGGCGCGGCAGGATTGATCGTTGCAGCTTCAGCGTGGCTGGTGCACTGAGCTCACAAGCCAGAGACTAGTGGAGTTGGTCCGGGATAATGGCGTACTGGATCAGAAGCTCGAAGGGGACGATCTTGAGCGTGGCCTCGTGCGTAGCTTCTAGTACGACAGCGCAAGCGGCTCCGGCGCGCTCGACCTGGAGCCAGCGGGCGGCGCAGACGCACCATCGGTCGCCGGGCTTCAAGCCAGCGAATCCATGTTCCGGCATTGGCGTGGAGAGGTCGTTGCCGAGGGCCTTCGAGGCGTCGAGAAAGCTCTGATCGACGATGCAGCAGATGGTATGGATACCGAAATCGTCGTCGCCGGTCTCGCAGCATCCGGTGCGATAGAAGCCGGTCATCGGAGCGCAGCCGCAGGTGGCGAGGGGCTGGCCTAAGACATTGTTGCCGCGGGAATGGAGTTCGAGATCCAAACCATAAGCCTATTCGATTGCGGAGGTTCGCGCAGTCCGCCGAGGAGGGCTCAGCCGCAACTGTTTTGACCCTATCGAAACTATTGGTGACAAGACGGTTCAAACTACATCGTGCAAATTAAGAAGTTGCTTGTTCGAATCAGCAGGGCAGATGCTGTAGCGTATTGAAATGTAACTCGCGTCCGACCGCATATTGGCCAATCGTTGCGGCCGGCAAATAAGCTGGAGACATTTATGCGCACATTGGGCCAGAAAATTCTGGTGGGCTTTCTGATTGGGCTGCCCCTGATGGGCGTGGCGCGAACCACGCATGCGCAGAGCTTTGGCAGCCTCATCATCAACAGGAAAAAGATCGTGCTACAGCGCAAGTTGCCGCCGACCGGACACATCGAGGGCACGACCTTTAAGGTGAAAGTAGAGGCGACGGGGTTGCAGTCGGACCTTGCGACGGACCTGAAGTCGACCCTTGAGAGCATGTTGATCCGCAACGACTCTCGCCTCCGCTCCGAGGACGGAGCCGCTGAAACGGTAATCTCCTGCCGCATCACAAGTTACGCGACGCCGCAGCCGCAGATGACCTCCCAGGCCGTGCTGACGACGGGAGCAAAGGGTAAGGGCGGACTGCAGAACCAGCCGATGGAGCGAGTGACCGGCGTCCTGACGGTGAGTTTACAGGCGAAGGACCGCCGTGGAAGGTCGCTCGCGGCGGACAACGTTACGGCTAAGTTCGACCAGGAATATTCGGCCACGGGCGCGCAGCAGGGCCTTCTGCACTCGATGACGCACACCGTGACTCATCTGACCAAGGGCGGCAGCGACGACGATACCCCACCGTCGGCGGCCGAGTTGCACAATCGGTTGATCCAGGAGGCGGCGCAGCAGATCACCTCGCACCTGGTCAATACGATGGAGCAGGTGGATGTCTACCTGGCCAAGGGCGGCGGTCTGGACGAAGCCGACAAGCTCATGGAGGAGAAGCTTTGGAGCCGTGCGCTGGAACAACTTGAGACAATGAAGCCCTTCCCAACGCCGGAAGCGGACGCGTATCGAATGTACGATCTGGGTGTGGTGAACGAGGCGCTCGCCTATCAGGCGGAGGACGTGCAGAAGGCGCGCAAAGAACTTCAGGAGGCGTCTATCGATTACGGCAAGGCAATCGATAGCAAGCCGACGGAGAAGTACTTCCTGCAGCCGCAGACGCGCATCGACACGGCCCTCGCGCACTACAAGGTCCTGGGCGATCAGAAGACGCAGGCGACATCCGTGGCAACTTCATCGGCGGCTCGATCCTCTACCGTTTCCGCTCCGTCCACCCCGGCGAAAGCCACGTCTACGGCCGCTTCCACTTCCACGGAAACGATCACCAACGACCAGGTGATTTCCATGGTGGAGGCCGGGATCGATGACGCGAACGTCATCGATACGATCCAACACGCAAAGGCAGTGAATTTCGACCTGAGTGTGCCGGGACAAGTCGAGCTGTCAAAGAACAAGGTATCCGGCCGAATCATCTCGGCGATGAAGGCGCGGGCGCGGACACCTGCGACGCATCGGGTCGCATCGGGTCCCGGAAAGAGCTTTTAACTAGATCGACAGCCCTTAGGATGATCGCTGCTGAGATTGGATGAGCCGAATAATTCATGAGAAAGAATTCTTCACCGGCGAACGGGTGTCTGGCGGCGGTCGCGCTGATGGTTGCCCTCGCTTCCTTTCCCGGACCAGAGAGCGCGAGCGCACAAGGGCGATGCGGTGCCGGCGTGGATCTGGTGGTGCAAGCGCTCGAAAAAATGCGCGCGGACAGCAGCCCTTCCGAGTTGGGAGACGCCAACCAACTTCTGAAGCGCGCGGCCGAACTGTGCGGCGAACTCGGCGATGCCTGGTATTACCGTTCGCTGGTAGAGCGCAAACTAGGGCACGCGGCGCTGGCAGACTTCGCGACGCGCCAATCGCAGAAGTTTCCTTCGGACGCAAGTGCCGAGCAGGCCAATCCATTTGTGCTGACGACGCCAATCCTGCGAGCGGGCGGACGTGGAGTCAACGGCCCGGGCCCGACCACTCCGGACACCTCGGGACGGCCTTCCGAGCGCTGGGCGCTCATCGTCGGAATCGGCTCGTTCACGGACAAGAACATTGAGTCGCTGCGCTACACGGCGAGCGACGCGCAGAGCTTCCGGGACACGCTTGTGGACCCGAAGATAGGCCACTTCAAGCCCGAAAATGTCCGCAGTCTGTTGAATGACCAGGCCACAACGAAGAACATTAAGATGCAGTTGAACTGGCTGGCGCGCAGTGCGGGCCCCGATGACCTGGTGGTGGTGTACGTGGCGACGCACGGGTCTTCACGTGATCTCGATACGGTGGGCGTGAACTACCTCATCACCCATGACACCGAGATCGGCGCGAACATCGATCCCGACAGCCTGTATGCGACGGCGCTGCCCATGGTGGAGATCGCGAACGCAATCGCCACGCGAGTGAAGGCTGGGCGCGCAGCGGTCTTCCTCGACACCTGCTACAGCGGGAACGCGGCGGTGAAGGATACGAAGCTGATTGCGCCGGGCATCGCCAACGCCGCACCGTCGGCCCAGACCCTCAACCACATCAAACAGGGCTCGGGGCGCATGGTGTTCGCGGCGAGCGGAACTGAACAGGAGTCGCTCGAAAGCGACACACTGAAGCACGGCTTCTTCACATATTTTCTGGTGCAGGCGCTGCGCCAGAAGGGCGGTTCAACGCCGCTGAGTCAGATCTTCGACTACACGCAGAAGCATGTTAGCCAGACCGTGGCGACCGAATTCAGACAATACAATTTGCACCAGGATCCAGTGATGAGCCGCAGCGAGGACTCGACCGACTTCGCGCTCGGGCCGTCTGCGGGCGCATCGGCCGGCGCGCTATGACCACCGCCCCCCGCATGGACGCCGATCCCGCACCGCATTGGACGTTGCGCAAGCTTCATCAATTCTGGCCAGTGATCCCGCTGCTCTGCATCCTGTTCGCGCTTGTGCTCTCCGACCTCGATGTGATGGGATCCATGCCTTGGAGCCAGGATCCTTGCGGGCTCGCCGATATCCAGCACGGTGGCCTTTCGGCGAAGATGTATCTGCCGCTGGCGAATTGGGCGCTGCGCTATACGCCAAGCCCGAGCGTAGCCATCCTGCTGATCGATTCGAAAACGAAGCCGGCAAGCCTGTTGACCAATGCATGCGAGACCCGGGCCTTCCTGGCAAAGCTGATCGAGGACCTCAACGCGCTGTCTGCGCATGTAATCGTCATCGATCAATATTTTTCCGCCGACTACTGCGCGGAGCAGGACAGGAACGCCAAATTCATCGCCGCGATGGAGGGCAGCAAGGTTCCCGTGATCATTGGGCAACCAACCCACGCGCTGCCGGCGGCGACCGCCTCAGGCGGATGCCTCGCATTGACGAAACACCTCGAGTTCAACAAAGCAGCGAGCGTGTTTTACGGGCTGACCCGGCTGGATACCGACGATCTAAAGATTCCCATGCGCTGGCCGGTCTTCGCCGAGGCGACCGACAACGCTTCCGGCGCGGCCGCCACACCAGCCTCCGCGCCAAAGCAGCTACCTGCGGACAGCGGTGATAGTCTCGCCCTGGTGGCGGCGAAGGTCCAGGACCCGAACATCGAGTCGTACAGCAGCGTCGCGAAGTTCCTGGCCAAGGGCATTCATCCGTACACCACATTCCTCGATCTCCCGCAGATCAACGCGATGACCGTGATGTGCAGCGCGGAAAAGGAGCCCGTCGATATCTTCGGCGCGAAATTGGGCGACGTCTGTACGCCCTGGGTCAAGCCGTTGAACAATCTCGACGGCCGCAACCTCAGCCTCGGAGGTAAAGTCGTGGTCATCGGCGAGATCTCGCCCTCGGATATGAAGCCGTTTCCAACCGGGACCAAGCCGGGCGTCTTCCTCCAGGCGAATTATGTGCAGTCGATCCTCGATCACCGCTTCCTGCGGGAGATTCCGCCGGCCTTGACCCTGGGATTTCTCGTTCTGTTCGTCTTCATCGTCTATTGTCTATACTGGGCGCACGACAGGGATGGAAGGCCCCGGCTGGATACGGAGCAGGCCGGTCTCTGGAGCTTGGCTCTGCTTGCAGGCACGGTGTTATTGAGCTTCCTCGTTCTGGTTGCAACGAGTTATTTCACCCCGCTTTGGGCTTTATGGGGGGCGGGAGTTTTTATGGTCGTGCGTTATCTGGAGGCAAGCGGCCACCACCGCAGCGAGCGCCTGATGGCGCAGATCACCGGTCATCGGGAAGGTGCTGCTGCGCATCTACCGGTACCCGCGGTGCCTCCTCATAGCGACTCCGATCACGGGGAACCGCGTTGAGGCTCGATCGAGGAACGACGGAGGAAGCTATGCGCAGGATCGCCGATCGTATCGCCGCCAAATCTGAAATTGCGCTGCGCTTGATGCTGGGAATCGCAATCGCCGGCTGTGTGGCCATCGCGCCGGCGCCAGCGTCCGCGCAGGCTTCAGGAAGTGCGCCGCCAACCAAACCCGCAGCTCCCGCCACCTTTGAGGGATGCGTCCAGAAGGCGCCGGGATACAGCCCCGTAATCAGCAGCCCAACCGCGTGCGCCAGGCTGACAGGAGAGATGAAGGTTTCCGCGGAAAAGCTCGCCGGCCATGAAGTCGTCTTGACTGGTGTACTGACGCCACGAACCACATCAACCTCCGCATCGATCCGCGTCGACTCAGTAGTCAGCGTGGGCCAGAGCTGTTCCAATACGTGCTCGCTCCAGCCTCCGGGAACGCGGTCTGTGCGAATGCACAACCAACACGAAATACCGGGCAGCGAGGGCGGAACCCCCGGAGCCCCGCGACCCCAATAGATCCTCGATGAATCCTTCCTCCTGCTGCACACCTTCCGCCGGGCGCGATATTCAGCAGAGCGCCGTCCGCTCCGAAGGGCAATCCGAATCGAATGCCGCCGACCAGGCGCGTCTCACTGTCGCACTGCCTGGAGGCACGTTTTTGATGGGGACTGACTACACAGGGGCATTTCCCGCGGATGGGGAAGGCCCAGTGCGGCCAGTCACTCTCTCGCCGTTTCGCATGGATACTTTTCCGGTTACAAATAGGGACTTCGCGGAGTTCGCCGAACAAACGGGCTACCGCACGGAGTCCGAAATATTCGCGTGGTCGTTCGTCTTCTGGATGCACCTTCCACCGGACCGGCTGGATGAGTTGGTGGAGGACACGGTAGCCGCCGCGCCATGGTGGTGCAAGGTTCCCAATGCGGACTGGCGGCATCCCGAAGGCCCAGGCTCGCACGTAGAGGATCGCCCGAACCACCCTGTGGTGCATGTCTCGTGGAACGATGCGGCTGCTTACGCGAAGTGGGCAGGCAAATCGCTACCCACCGAGGCACAGTGGGAATATGCGGCGCGCGGAGGCCTCGAACAGAAGCTCTACCCGTGGGGCGATGAGCTGACACCGGGCGGCAAGCACCTGTGCAACATCTGGCAGGGCGAGTTTCCGCGCGTCGATACAGCGGAGGATGGTTTTACCGGGGCCTGTCCTGTGGACGGCTTTCCGCCCAATGGATTCGGGGTATATTCGATGACCGGAAACGTCTGGGAGTGGTGCGCGGACTGGTTCCACACCCGCTTCGATGCACGACCATATAGCGATCCCGTGGGGCCAGAGCGCGGCGAAACGAAAGTGATGAAGGGCGGATCGTTCCTTTGCCACGCCTCCTATTGCAACCGCTACCGCGTGGCGGCTCGCATCTCCAATACTCCGGACAGCGCCGCCTCGAACGTCGGGTTTCGTTGTGTCAGCATAAACGCGTAGTCTGCGGTCAGAGGAACATTCACGATGAGCGAACAGAAGCCAGGCACGACCAGCCGGCGCAGCTTCCTCGGCAAAGCGGCCAGCGTGGCAGTGGCTGCCACACTTCCGTCCTCGGCGCAGAAGACGGCTTCTTCCGCCCATAATTCCCCGGCTGTTGTAAAGCGTAAGCATCCGCTCAATGTCCTCTTCTTCATGTCGGACGACATGCGCCCTGAACTCGCCAGCTACAACAGCCGCTTCAATGTGCATAGCCCCAACATCGATGCTCTGGGCGCGCACGGCGTACGCTTCGACCGCAACTACTGCCAGTTCCCGCTGTGCAATCCTTCGCGCTCGTCCCTGTTCACCGGACATCTGCCGCGCGAGACGGGAGTACTCGGCAACACCACTGCCGTGGTCAAACAACATCCCGAGTGGATCACTCTGCCGCATCTCTTCCGCGAGAGTGGGTACGCGACGCTGCGCAGCGGCAAACTCTTCCACGCCGGACTTGACGACCCCAAGGCATGGTCTGAATTCGACGGCGACGTGGAGTCGATGCACCCGACAACGCTGGGGACGAAGATGGAAATCCCGCGCGCCCAGATCCCGATGCCCAGCCGAGCCCTGCCTGCTCTGCCCCAGGACAACGCACGCGCGGCCCACTCCGACCAGATCCTGGTGCTCCAAGGCAACGGCGAAGGCGCTGGAGATTACCTGGTCGCCGACCTCGCAATTAAATTCTTGAAGCAGTGCGCCGCCGATCCGGACAAGCCCTTCTTCATCGGCTGCGGCTTCTCGAAGCCTCACAGTCCGCCCCAGGCGCCGCAGCGTTTCTTCGATATGTACGACCCGGCGAAGATACAGCTTCCGCCGGACTTCGCGGCGTGGCCCACCGTGCCTCCGGGCTTCCCGAAGGCCGCAATTCGCCCGCGCAACGCCGACCTCTTCATCGGGCGCGGCGCATCGGAGTCGGAGGCGAAGCAGGTAATCCGCGCGTATCTTGCCTCGATCTCGTGGGCGGACTGGAACCTCGGCCGCGTTGTTGATGAACTCGAACGGCTCGGCCTGCGCGAATCGACCGCCATTGTCTTTGTCGCGGACCATGGCTATCAACTCGGCGAAAAGGGTAAGTGGTCGAAGGCGGGTTCGCTGTTCGAGGGAGGTACGCGCGTCCCTCTCATCATCCACATGCCCGGCGCAAAGGGCAACGGCCGAGCCTCGACCCGTATCGTCCAGTCGATCGACATCTACCGCACCATGTGCGAACTGGCGCACCTCGATGTGCCGGCCGGCGTCGAGGGAAACAGTCTTGTGCCTCTGCTGCACGATCCGCGTAGCCTGTGGGAACAGCCCGCCTACAGCATATGGAGCGAGGATGGCTCATCCATCCACGGCACCGCGGTGCGCACGGAGCAGTGGCGCTACGCCGAGTTCGGCAAGGGTGCGGCGAACGGCGCCATGCTCTTCGACGTTCACGCGGACCCGATGGAACTGACCAACCTCGCCGACGATCCAACGCACCAGCAAACCCGCGTCGGCCTCTCCAAATTGATCGCGGCCTACAGCTATCCCACTTAGGCCGCCGCCCGGGCGCCCCGTGCTCGTGCCTACGCAATGCACCCCAACCGGTCGATCTGGCCTTTGCGAACATTCCCTCGTTCACCGTGCCGCAGGCGCAACCGGAATCTAGCCCCACCTCCGCCTTGCCACAGGCCAGCTAGGATTCACTCCCCACATCACCGCCGTCATTCTGGCGCAGCCAGAATCTCCGTATTTGCCTCGTCCCGATTAGATACGGCGTCACACGGAATCGAGGAACGCCGTCTCGCTTAAGGGCACGGGTTCACCCGTGCCGTACGCTGCCGCGTTGCGTGGCTAAGCCGCTGAGGTCGCCTCCGCCAGGCCACATCCCCGCCCAGGCTATTGACACCCCGACTATAATAGAGGTGAGGAAAGAGAGAGGGTCGCGTCGTCGTCGGCATTGGACGTTTCAGACGCCTTATATCGCCTATCTCATTTGGCTGCAATATTTTGGTGGAGTTATCCACAGGGGTGGGGGGGGGTGGGTGCCATGATTGGAATCCGCAAGACATACATCTTCGACAGCGTCCCGCCCCGGCCTCCGGCATCGCGCGAACGGAATACCTATGTCCGATGAATCCCCCAAAATATCGCGTGTAACGGTCGGAGTGTGCGGCGGAGTGGCCGCGTACAAGGCGGCTGAGCTGGTTCGCGCTTTGCAGCAGCACGGCATCGATGTCCACGTGGTGATGACTCGTGCCGCGCAGGAGTTCGTTCAGCCCCTCACCTTCTCTTCGCTTACCGGCCACAAGGTGATCACCAGCATGTGGAGCGGAGATGACGATGCGGGAAGCTCTCCCTCCGGCCTCGATGAGCAGGGTCAGATCGAACACATCTCCGAGGCGCAGGCCGCCGATGCGCTGGTGATCGCACCAGCCACGGCGCATGTGCTGGCGAAGATGGCGCACGGACTCGCCGACGACTTTCTCTCGACGATGGTTCTCGCTACAACCGCGCCCGTGATCGTGGCGCCGGCGATGAACGTGAATATGTGGAACCATCCTGCAACGCTCGCAAATGTGAAGCTTCTGCGCGAACGCGGAGTCACCATTGTCGAGCCGGACAGCGGATATCTTGCATGCGGCATGACAGGTTCAGGCAGGCTCGCAAACGTCGAGAGTATTGCGCAAGCTGTGCTGGCCGCTCTCTCAGGAGCCGAGCCGAACCGCACGCAAGACCTCGCCGGCGAGACAATTCTGGTGACCGCCGGGGGCACTCGAGAGGCAATCGACCCGGTGCGTTTCCTGGGCAACCGTTCCAGCGGAAAGATGGGCTACGCGATCGCCGAAGCCGCCCGGCAGCGTGGTGCGCAGGTCGTTCTCGTCTCCGCGCCAACTTCGCTATCGCCGCCCCTCGGCTGCGCATTCGTGCCGGTGACCAGCGCTGAAGAGATGCGCGTCTCGGTGATGGAGCATCTACCGAACGCGACGGTGGTGCTCGGCGCGGCGGCAGTCGCCGACTTCCGCATGCCATCCATCGCAACAGATAAGCTGCGCCGCGAGGGTGACTTGCACCTTGACCTCGAACCAACTGCGGACATCATGCGCGGAGTCGCCGATGCGCACCGGGCCGGCACGATTGTCATTGCATTCGCCGCCGAGATGGACGCCAACGTCGTCCGCGCGCGCGAGAAGCTGCTCGCAAAGGGGGCCGACGCGATTGTGCTGAACGACATTTCCCGTCCGGAGATCGGCTTCGACTCCGACCGCAACGCCGCAACCTTCGTCACCGTCGACGACGCCATCGACATTCCCGAGATGCCCAAGCGCGAGATGGCTGACCGCATCCTGGACCAGGTCCTTGCGTTGCGCGCCGCCGCACTCAGCCCAAGGTCGGCATAGTGGTGTCGACGCCAACGCGTATGCCCGTGGGCCAGCGCGCCGTGATCGTCTTCAGGCGAGTGTAGAAGCGGACGCCCTCGACGCCGTGTACCGCATGGTCGCCAAAGAGCGAACGCTTCCATCCGCCGAAACTATGGAACGCCATCGGCACCGGAATCGGAACATTGATTCCCACCATGCCAGCCTGCACGCCGCTTGCGAAAGCCCGCGCTGTATCGCCATCGCGAGTAAAAATCGAAGTCCCGTTGCCGAACTCGTGCTCGTTGATGAGCCCGATCGCCGTGTCGAAGTCCTTTGCGCGCACAACGGCCAGAACCGGTCCAAAGATCTCTTCCTTGTAGATGCGCATCTCCGGTTTCACATGGTCGAACAGGCAAGCGCCGAGGAAGAAGCCTTCGCCGCACGGCAGCGCAGTCGCTCGTCCATCGACGACGAGCTCCGCGCCTTCGGCTTCCCCGAGCGCGATGTAGCCTTTCACGCGGTCAAGGTGCGCGCCGGTGACGAGCGGACCGAGCTCGGCATTGGCGTCCATGCCTGGCGCGACGGAAAGCGCGGCGATCCGCGGCCTGAGCTTGCCGATGAGCTCGTCCGCAGTGGCATTGCCCACTGCAACCGCGACAGAGATCGCCATGCAACGCTCACCCGCAGAGCCGTAAGCTGCGCCCACCAAAGCGTCCGCTGCCTGATCGAGGTCCGCATCAGGCATCACGATCATGTGGTTCTTCGCGCCTCCGAGCGCCTGCACGCGCTTGCCGTGCGACGTCCCCTTCGTGTAGACATACTCGGCAATCGGCGTCGAGCCGACGAAGCTGACAGCCTTGATCGCGGGATGTTCAAGGATGCTATCGACCGCCTCCTTGTCGCCGTGGACGACATTGAATACGCCATCGGGCAAGCCGGCCTGTTGGAGCAACTCGGCGATCAGGATCGAGCAGCTCGGGTCGCGCTCGCTGGGCTTGAGGATGAAGCAGTTGCCGCAGGCCAGCGCAATGGGAAACATCCACATCGGCACCATCGCCGGGAAGTTGAACGGCGTGATGCCCGCGACCACGCCGAGCGGCTGGCGCATGGACCAGCTGTCGATACCGGGGCCGACCTGTTCGGAGAACTCGCCCTTGAGAAGGTGAGGAATGCCAGTCGCGAATTCGACGACCTCGAGCCCGCGCGTAGCTTCGCCGCGCGCGTCGGACAGAACCTTGCCGTGCTCGGAGGTGATGAGTCGGGCGAAGTCGTCCAGGCGCTGTTCGAAGAGTTCGCGGAAGCGGAAGAGTACCCGTGCACGGCGCAGAGGCGGCTGTGCGGACCACGCAGGAAACGCATCGTGCGCGACGGAGACGGCGGCCTCAAGCTCGGCGCGATTCGCCAGCGGCACCAGCGCCTGCACCTGGCCAGTAGCGGGATTGAAGACGTTGCCGCTGCGTCCCGAGGTTCCGGTGACAGCCTTGCCGCCGATCCAGTGCGGGACGTTGCGGAGAGTACTAGTCGGCGTTGATGCGATGTTGGGCAGAACGGCAGTAGACATAGAGTTGACCTCGTTCCCGATGCACTAGAGTAGTCCATCGAGGGCTTTGGCGGGAATAGTGGAGTGGTAGGTTGAATGCGATGCGCGTGACTCCTGACATTCCTGACGACATTCACGAAGAGTTGAAACGGCGATCCGCCGTACGGGAACAACGATGCGGGGGTTAAGACTTCAGGCCATGACAAGCTATTGTGTGAGGGTCGGAAGTACCCGTTGCAGGGACAGGGCGGATTTTCGCGTAGATGAGGGCTAGGAAGGTACGATTACCTTGGGATGCGAATTCTGCACGTCATTGGGACGCTCGATCCAGAGGCCGGAGGGCCATCCGAGGTGGTGCGCGTCCTGATCGAGTATGCACCGGAACACTACAGTTCCGAGGTGGTGACACTGGACGATCCGGATGCGCCGTTTCTGCGTGAGACAGGGTTCAATGTGCATCCGCTGGGCCCGATCGGCTCGACCTATGGCTACTCCAAAAAACTGTTGTCGTGGCTGAAGGCCAACCGTGACCGATTCGACGGTGTGGTCTTGCATGGAATGTGGCAGTACTGCGGGTTTGCAGTATGGCGAGCGATGGGCGGGCGCGTACCGTATGTGGTGTTCCCGCACGGCATGCTCGATCCGTACTTTAAACACGCGTTCCCGATGAAACATTGGAAGAAGTGGCTGTACTGGGTTCCAGTGGAGTACTGGGTGCTCCGCGGTGCATTCCGGGTTCTGTTCACAACCGAGGCAGAGAGGCCTCTTGCGGAGGAGAGCTTTTGGCTGCATCAGTGGAACTCGTGGGTGGCGCCGTTTGGGACGACCCCGCCAGAGGGGGATTCGGCAGCGCAGCGGGAGGCGTTTTTCGCCGCATGTCCCGGGGTCCGCCGCAGGCGGTTTTTGTTGTTTCTGGGACGAATCCATCCGAAGAAAGGCTGCGACCTCCTGGTGGATGCGTTCGTCAAGCTGGCGACAAGCGATTCGAAGCTGGACCTGGTGATGGCGGGTCCCGATGCCCAAAATTGGCGCGCGGAACTTGAGCGGAGCGCTAGAGCGGCAGATGTTGCGGATCGGATCCATTGGCCCGGGATGCTGCGGGGCGACGCGAAGTGGGGAGCGTTTTATGCATCCGAGGCGTTCGTTCTGCCGTCACATCAGGAAAACTTTGGGATCGCCGTCGCCGAGGCGCTCGCGTGCGGCCGTCCCGTCCTGCTTTCGGACAAGGTGAACACATCTGCGGAGATCGCACAGGATGGGGCTGCATTAGTGGAGATTGATACGGTTGAAGGTACGGAGCGGCTGCTTCAACGGTGGATCGGGCTGCCGGTTGCTGAGCGCGAGTTGATGGGAGCACGCGCAAGCGAATGCTTCCGCAGCCGGTACGACATGCGCGGGAATGCAAAGAAGATCGTGGGGCTGTTCGAGACGGCCCCATCCAGGCGAGCGTAAAGGTGCAGAGATTCAACCTACCCCAGCGCACGTATGCCGCCGGATACTCTGGCGTTGGCTGAGCGGATCGCGGCAGGGAGGTTCAGTTCACACAGTAGAGATGACTGATCGGTCTTCTGTCAGCTGCTTTTCCCGGAGGCTGGAATTTTGGAGACGGTTCTTGTAGCTGGCCCCAATGAAATCGCGGAAGAGTGGGTGTGGCTCGAGCGGCTTGGATTTGAACTCGGGGTGGAACTGGCACGCAAGAAAGAACGGGTGCGTGGGTATTTCGACAATCTCGACGTAGGTGGCGTCAGGTGTGGTGCCGGTGAGGCGCAACCCCGCACCGGTCAAGACGGGTTCGTACTCCCGGTTGAACTCGTAGCGGTGGCGGTGGCGCTCGGAGATTTCGGTTGCCCCGTACGCCTTGGCCGCGAGAGAATCGGGCTCCAACTTACAGGCCCACGCTCCTAATCGCATGGTCCCGCCCATCTCCTCGACGCCGGTGAGTTCGCGCAGCTTGTAGATGATGCGGTGCGGCGTGGCTGGGTCGAACTCGCCGGAATTGGCGTGGCTCAGACCGCAGACGTTGCGCGCGTACTCGATGCATGCGGTCTGCATGCCGAGGCAGATGCCGAAGTATGGGACGAGATTCTCGCGGGCGTAGCGGATTGCGTTGAGCATGCCCTCGATGCCGCGCTTGCCGAATCCGCCGGGTACCAGGATGCCGTCGAAGCCGCTAAGTTGAGCTTCATAGTCGCGGTTAGATTTGCCTGCGGTGTCGCCTTCGGGCAGGTCCTTCGTCTCGAGGCCCTCTGCTTCGATCCAGGTGACGCGCAGCTTCAGGTTGTGGGCGAGCGCGCCGTGAACGAGGGCCTCCTTCAGCGATTTGTAACTATCTTCGTACTCTACGTACTTACCGACGATTGCGATGGAGACCTCATCCTTCGGGTTATAAGCACGGTGCACAATGTCCTGCCACTTGGTGAGGTCGGGGGCCTTCGCATCGATGCGCAACAACTGGAGCGCGAGGGTGTCAACGCCCTCCACCGCGAAGTTGAGCGGCACCTCGTAGATGCTGGCAACGTCGCGCGCGGCGATTACGGCGTTCTCCTGCACGTTGCAGAAGAGGGCGATCTTGTTGCGCATCTCGCGGGGGACGGCGCGGTCGCTGCGGCAGAGCAAAATGTCGGGTTGGATGCCGATCGAGAGCATCTCCTTCACGGAATGCTGGGTAGGCTTGGTCTTGAGCTCCTGCGCGGCGGCGATCCACGGGATCAACGTGACGTGGACGAAGACGGTATTATCGCGGCCGAGGTCCTGGCGCATCTGGCGTATAGCTTCGAGGAAAGGAAGCGACTCGATGTCTCCGACCGTGCCGCCGATCTCGACGATGGCGACTTCGCAGTCGGCGGCTACTTTGCGCATGGCGTTCTTGATTTCATTGGTGACGTGCGGGATCACCTGGACGGTCTTGCCCAAGTAGTCTCCGCGCCGCTCCTTGGTGATGATCTGCTCGTAGATGCGGCCGGTGGTGAGGTTGTTGTCGCGGGAAAGGCGCGCGTGTGTGAAGCGCTCGTAATGCCCGAGGTCGAGGTCGGTCTCCGCGCCGTCGTCGGTGACGAAAACCTCGCCGTGCTGGAACGGCGACATCGTGCCGGGATCGACGTTGAGGTAAGGGTCGAACTTCATCAGGTTGACCTTGATGCCGCGCGCCTCGAGCAGGCAGCCGATGGAGGCCGCGGCGAGACCCTTGCCGAGTGAAGACACGACTCCGCCAGTTACAAAGATGTACTTTGCAGACATGGGTGCGACCTCTTTATTTGGTTGGAATGGGCGTGCGGTGTGGGCACGGTTAAGTATCGCAGGGATGAGGGGCTGGGGCAATGGGTTTGATGGAGGGGATTTGCCCCAGTTGCATCGCCCGAGGCTGCTGCTCATGCTGCACTAATTTACTGGCCGGGGGCGCGACAATCAGGGTTGCTGCTGCTGCCTGAGCAGTTTTTCCCGGTGCTTGCGGATATAGTGTGCGGCGATGTCCGGATAAAACTCGCGGATTGACGTGAAAATAACATCGCGCATGGCGGAATATCCAAACTTTGTCGCGAGGACACTGAAACTGCTGGTGCCGGCGGGGTAGTAGCTGCGGGAGACGATCTGGGTGAGGACCTTGCCTCCGAGGCCGGCAATATTCGGAGTCTGGCGGCCCCCATAGGTTCGAGCTACGCCCTGGCGGCTGACGACGTAGAGTTCACGGGCGATGATGCGATGCTCATTGCCGAGTGCGTAATAACGAGTGTCTTCGTGAAGCAGACTGGGAAGCAACCAGGCACCGAGATAGGTACCGTCCGTCTTATCCAGAAAACCGCGCCAGACGTATGCGTAAAATCCGTCGATGCCCTTGCCGAGAACGGGGTGCGAGTTGATTCCTTCCGCCGAGAGCGAGGTGATGCCAAGAAAGACGAATGACGAGTAGTCGAAGGACTGACGCGTTGCGATCTTGAAGTTGTATCCCCATCCGGGCGGGTGGGCCTTCTCACCGCCGGAGACGGACCGAAAGTTGGGCATGAAGCCAAGAATTCGCTCTGGCTGCTGGCGTTCCAGCGGAATTGGGTTTCCATTAGAGTCGACCGGAACTTCGCAGCAAGATCGTGGGTCGCGTTCGGGCTGTTTCGGGCCGGATCGCCGCTTTGCTCGCCAGTCTGGAAGTCGGAGGCGAAAGACGAGCTATCCGTCTCGGCGTGAGCTAAAGAAACCGGTTGAGCCGCCAAAGGTGCGTCCGGCAGTTCGGCCGGTTCCACCAGGCTAGTCGTCGCCAAGTGTTCCTTCGACGGGACGTCAGCAAGCACCAGCGTGGAGGATTGCTGGGCGGGTGCGACGGCAACGGCAAAAAACAAGACAAGCGAGAGCAAACGCAGGACACAGTCCGATCTAACACGTTGATTTGCGAGAGAGTATGCAATAGTTAGACGTTCTGCGAAGCCCCGTAGTTTCAGGCTTCTTAAGCGGGTCTGCCTCGATGGATACCCGCAACTGATGAGCGCCGGTGTACGTCCCGTGCATTCGAGGTCCTTCTTGACGGCCTTCCGCCCATCGGGAGTATAGTCACAGTCACTCCCTCGACCCCGGCCGTTGCTTCGACGAAGTTGAAGTTCATTTCTGAAATCAGTCAGGAGAGTCCACGATGGAAGAACCTGAAGTAATCTCGTCTGTTCCCCCCGCGATGCATGCTACGGAAGGTCTGGCCGATAATGTGGCCGGCGCCCTGGCCTATGTCACAATCATTCCGGCAATCCTGTTCCTGGTGCTGGACTCTTACAATAAGCGGCCATTCATCCGGTTCCATGCGTTTCAAAGTATCGGACTGGCCCTGGTGTGGTTCGCGGTCTCGATCATCATGATCATTCCAATCCTCGGATGGATCGTGGGGTTTGTGGGGCTGCTGGCCGTGTTTTGCGCCTGGGTCCTCTGCATTGTCAAGGCATATAAGGGGGAGCGGTTTAAGCTGCCGGTGATTGGGGACTACGTCGAAAACATGGCGAAGTAAGGAAGAGCCATCGACAGGCAAAGCGGTTGAATAGTCTGGAGGGCCTCCGCTTCGCCGGGGCAGCGGGCTGTCCCCGCTCCTAGCTGACGTGCCTAGCGGTTGTGTTCTTCCAGGAATTTTTCTACTTCCAGAGCCGCCATGCAGCCGGTTCCCGCCGCGGTGATGGCCTGACGGTATCGGCGGTCCTGAATGTCTCCGCATGCGAAGACTCCCGGAACGGGCGCCCCATTGTGGGTAGGGAAGACGTTGCCATGGGTGACGATGTAGCCGTCTGAGTCGAGGTCGAGCTGGCCGTGAAACATCTTCGCATTGGGGATGTGGCCGATACCTAGAAACATGAAGGAGACCGGCAGATCGGTGCGCTCGCCAGACTTGGTGTTGCGCAGCTTGAGGCCGCGGACCTCTTTCTCTTCCACGCCAAGAACGTCTTCTACAACTGTGCTCGGGCGAAATTGAATATTCGGGTGGGCGATCGCCCGCTCGAGCATGATCCGGCTGGCGCGGAAGTTCTCCGTACGGTTGATGAGCGTGACTTTGGTCGCGAAGCGCGTAAGGAAGAGCGCTTCCTCCATGGCGGAGTCTCCGCCGCCGATGACGGCAATCTCCTTGCCCCGCGAGAAGAAGCCGTCGCAGGTGGCGCAGGAGCTGACGCCATGTCCGATGAGAGCCTGTTCAGAAGGGAGGTTGAGCCAACGCGCGCTCGCACCGGACGCGATGATGAGGGTTCGGGTGTGGATGGGCTCCTTGCCGGGACCGAGGTTCAGCTCGTACGGGTGCTTGCTGAGGTCGACGGAGACGAGGTGCGCCATCTTCAGTTCGGCGCCGAAGCGAACTGCCTGCTGCTTCATGTTCTCGATTAGCTCAGGACCCTGGATGCCCTCGGGCCATCCGGGAAAATTCTCCACCATCGTGGTGATGGAGAGCTGGCCTCCTGGTTCATGGCCTTCCAGTACGAGCGGCTTGAGGTTGGCGCGGGCAGCGTAGATGGCGGCGGTGAGGCCAGAGCAGCCGGAGCCCAGGATGACGGTGTCGCGGGTCGTGATGTCAGACATTATGGTTGATTTGATTGTAAATGGCTGGGTTGGATTCGCGCGGACTTCAGCTCGGGGCTGGATCAGATGAAATCGCCGTACGGACAATGGCGGCAGCCAGAGTTGCAGCAGCGGCCGCGTTTGAGGTGATACGCGGCGGTGAACACGAGGTATGGCCCTTCGTAGTAAAAATCCTCCGGGGCAAGTTCCTGCGCGACGGAAGCTTCTTTCGGCTCAGCGGCATCGACCTCGGGCTGTGGAGTTACGTTGGGCGGAAGAAGTGGAGGCATTGGGAGCTCAGAACAACATTGGTGCGGACGGGACGGATTTGGCTGGTATCGCAGTTGGCAGGGGCGGAAGGAACCTATGCCTTCTCGTGGTGGGAATTTGGGGAACTTGCACCTCCGTCGATGTCGAGCCTTCGCGGTTCTCAACGTCTTCGATGGCCAGAGTGCCGTTGCGGTAGCGTACTTCTTTACCCGGGACTGAAGGGATGCGCTCGCCGGGAATGACGATGCCGGCGAGGTTGAGCGGATCGGCTGCCGCGACGGAGATGAGGTCGGAGGATTCCTGGTGTCGGGCCGTGCGGATGGATTCGACGGCTTCCGGGAGGGCGAACTGCTCGCCGCCGAAGCCGTTGACGAAGCGGCCTCCGCGGACCTCGCCGCGAGCTTCCAGGCGGCGCAGAATCCCAAGAAGGTCGCGCCATTTTGGGGCGTTCGATTCGCGCGCGAGCAAGTCGCGGAAGAGAACGCCGTAGCGGGCCAGAAGCATGCGCGCGAAGGATTCGAGAGCGGCGTCAGTCCGGCGGGCCTGCGCGATCGGATTTGCGTCGCAGCTCGATTGCTCTTCGTTCAGCAGGGACCAGCGGCCTGCGGTAGTCCGCGTCGGACGCTTCGCCGACGTGTCGGTCGTGGTGGACTTGCGGCGGGGATCCATGAGCGCGCGGAGCTGATCGAAGCCGTCCGCCGCGGCCAGGCCAGCGGTGGCAAGCTGCCAGAGGGCATGAGCAACCTCGGAGCGAGTTAGCGTGGTGATGCGCTGGAGATCGTTGGCGAAGCAGGCCCCGCGCTCTTGTAGCAGCGCGCGAATTCGCAGCGCTTCTGGCGAGAGCGCGGTGGAGAGAACCTGCTCGTCAACCGACTGCTGGGCGAGAGTATGAGGAAGCCAGTGCGCAGACTCACGAACGTAAAAGGTGATCGGCGCCGCATTTGTCGGGATCACGCGGCGGGGCGCAGCACCGTCTCCTGTCGACCAGGCAGGGTGCGGCGAGATGCGTCCCCAGCCAACGGCTCCCGAGAGACAGAGCTGGTCGAGCCAGCGCGGATCGTAGTTGGCGACGCGCGCCGGAAGCAGCGTGCGTTCCCACTCGACTGCAGGGGCTTCGAAGCCTTCGAGCTGATGCAGCGCTGTCAAAACGCCTTCTTCGCCGGTGAGCTGGGTTTGCGGCGCTATGTGCTGCCAGCCGAGGAGCCAGCGCATGTAGACCGCGGGAGCGACGGGCTCAACCTGCTTGCGGGCGGTCGCCAGCGTGAGTCGGTGGATGCGTTGCAGGATGCGGCGTTCGCACCACTCGATGTCTTGGTCTTCTGTCGGTGCGGACTTCTCGAAAACTCCGCGCATGAGAAGGCCCTGCATCTCCATCGCGAGAAACGCCTGGAAGACGGCAGCGGGCTTAAGGCCGACGCGTTCGGCGAAGATGGCCGCAGTGGTGGGGCCGAGGATTTGTAACCATCCTTGTACGCATTGCTTCAGCGCGATCTCTTGGGTCACTGAATCGGCTGCATGTGTTCCGCCGCAAAGGGCAGCGATGTGAGGCAGTCGTTCCGACGCGGCCCAGCACGGAACCCCATTGAGGTCGATCTGTTGGGCGCGGCCAGTTTGAGAGAGGCGCTCATAGAAGTGGGTCCAATGTCGTGTGTCGCGCGCCGGATCGTCGAGAAGGTTCACCGGAAGGGCAATCAGCGAGTGGAGCAGGTCGTGGAGTTCGTGTTCGTCGCGGAGGTCAGGCCAGAGCTGGGCGCGCACGGTGCCGATAGCGGTCTGATCGAGGCGGCCAGCGCCATCGGCGACGCTGTCCGGCAGCGTGCGGCGAAGGGAGACAGCTCGTGCGCGGCGCTCTTCGAGGCCTGCCTCGTCGAGGAACGCGTAAGGGTTCGCGTTCAGGAGTTCGTGTGCGAACTGCGACGGAACTGGTGTGTCGACAGCTAAGCAGCGGATCGCTCCGGATGCGATTCCGCGCAATACTTCGTTCAGTCCTTCGAGGTCCATCGCCTCCTGAAGAACGTCCTGCATTACCTCGTTCACCAAAGGATGATCGGGAATCTGGATGTCTCCGACGATGGTCTCGAAGCAGGCTGCGGCCTGGGGGAAGACGCTGGCGAGCAGGTCTTCCGAACGGGTGCGCTGGATCTGCGGGGCGATGCGTTTGCCCTTCGACATGCGCAGAAGCTGGAGTGAGCGGTTGGCAGCCCATCGCCATCGTGTCTTGAAGATGGGTGAGGCGATCGCGGCTTGTTCGAGCAGCTCCTTCGCGGTGTGTTCGGTGAGGAAGTGGAAGACGTCGGAGAGCGGGAAGCTGTGCTGCTCGGCGAGCGAGATGTTGATGCCGTTGTCGGTCGCGGCGGCTTGCAGTTCGAAGTTGAAGCCGCGGCAGAAACGCTTGCGCAGTGCGAGTCCCCAGGCCTTGTTGACGCGCCCTCCGAAGGGTGCGTGGAGGATGAGTTGCATTCCTCCGCCTTCGTCGAAGAAGCGCTCGGCGATGATCGTCGTCTTCGATGGAACGGCTCCGAGGACCGCGCGGCCGGCGACGATGTAGCCGATGAGTTGGCGGGCGGCGGAGGTGCAGATGCCGCATTCGTCCATGAGCCACGCGGTGGTGGAGGCGATCTCTTGTTGAGCTGGGGTGGCGACTTCGGACCTAAGGCAACCCACCCTTTCCGATGAAGCTGGAAAGGATGGGCCACCCAGCGCACCCAGGTCCGGGGGCGCGACATGCGGCGTGTGCGCGGAGATTTTTTCGCGGAGATCGCCTACGCCGTCGCAGAGGACCGCGGTGCGCTGCGGAGCTTCGCCGAACCAGAAGGGAAGGTTCGGCGGAGCGCCATGGGCGTCTTCGACGAGCACGCGGCCGGCGGCTTCGACTTGCTGGATGCGCCAGCTCGTGTTGCCGAGCAGGATCACGTCGCCCGGTCCAGAGTCGATGGCGAAGTGCTCATCCAGCGTAGCGATTTGTACTCCTTCCGGTTGCAGGATGACGTTGAAGAGCGCGGTGTCGGGAATCGCTCCACCGTTCGAGATGGCGATGGAGCGCGAGCCGCGGCGCGGGTGCAACTGGCCGTGAACGCCGTCGCGCAGCAAGTACGCTCCGTAGCGGCCTCGGCTGGACTCGATGCCTTCGCTGAGCAGCTTCACTATCTCGTCGAAGAGATCGCGCGTGAGATTGCGGTAGGGATAAGCGCGGCGCAGAACATTGTAGAGCGCAGTTTCGTCCCATGGCTCGGCTCCCACACAGGCGACGATCTGCTGCATCAGCACGTCGATGGGCTGCGGCGGAATCTCAAGCTGATCAAGTTCGCCGGCGCGCATCTTGCGGACCAGCGCGGCCTGTTCGAGGAGGTCGTCGCGGGTGGTCGCGAAGAGCCGGCCTTTGGGGATCGCTCCGCGCCAGTGGCCTGCGCGTCCAACGCGCTGCATGGCTACTGCGACGGCGCGTGTGCTGGAAATCTGGCACACGAGGTCGACATTCCCGATATCAATTCCCAACTCGAGCGAAGCGGTGGCGACCAGAATGCGAATCTCGCCGTTCTTCAATCGCTGCTCGGCGTCCAGACGCAGTTCGCGGGCCAGCGAGCCGTGATGCGCTGCGACGCAGTCCGGACCAAGCTCGGGCGTCAGGCGTTCGGAGAGCGCGAAGGCTATCTTCTCGACCAGGCGTCGCGTGTTGACGAAGACCAGCGTCGAGCGATGCGCGCGCGCGTGTGCGGCGAGCCTGTCGAAGACCTCTTCCCACATCGCGTTCGTGGTCACTGAACCCAACTCATCGCAGGCAGGTATCTCGATGGCGATGTCGAGGTTGCGTCGCTGGCCGACCTGGATGATTGTTGCGGGTCTGCGGGCCGAGCTTTGTACATTCCACCCATCACGATAAGACTGTGGTGGATCGGGCACGCCAACTGGTGTGCCGGTGAGAAATTGGCCGACCAACTCGATCGGGTTCTGCGTGGCCGAGAGGCCGATGCGCTGCGGCGGGGTGCTGCGGCCGGTGAGGAAGGCGCCGGGCGAGAGACGGTTTTCGCCGCAGACGAGGGCGTCCAATCTCTCCAAAGATAAGGCGAGGTGTGCGCCGCGCTTGTCGTCGGCGACGGCGTGAATCTCGTCGACGATGACCGTGCGGATGGTGCGCAGATGCTCGCGCGACTTGCCGGCGGTGAGCAGAAGGTAGAGCGACTCCGGCGTGGTGACGAGAATGTGCGGCGGGTTGCGCAACATGCGGGCGCGCTCGATGGGCAGCGTGTCGCCGGTGCGAACTCCGGTGCGGATCTCGGGGCAGAGGAAACCGCGGGCGAGCGCGAGTTGCTGAATTTCGCCGAGCGGGCCGTTGAGGTTCTTCTGTATATCGTTCGACAGAGCCTTGAGCGGAGAGACGTAAACGACCTGCGTTGCCGGCGCAAGATTACCCGCGATGGCCAGGCGCAAGAGTTGATCGATCGCGACGAGGAAGGCGGCGAGCGTCTTGCCCGATCCGGTGGGCGCGGAGATCAGCGTGGTTTCACCGCGCGTGATGCTTGGCCAGCCTTGCTCCTGCGGCTCGGTGGCGGAGCCGAACTTTGCGAGGAACCACTCGGCTACGACCGGATGCGCCCAGGCGAGGGCGGATGCCGATTGCAGATCGAGGTCGGGGGCGGCTGCCATGCGGTATTGTAGCGCGGCCTTCGTGCTTTATTCGCTGCGAGCGGTGACCCTTTTTCCCGGGTGACTACCCCCCGCCCCCCCCGGGGGGTGGGGTGTCCAAGTCATTTGTTTGCAATCATATGCCAAAACTGACACCTGTAAATATCAGATAGCAGGTGGCTTACGGGCAAATATTAGATTCCATGGTACTTATGGGTAAATATTAGATTCGATGCAGCTTAGACGCAAAGGCATAAATATACTTGACACACCATAGAGTAATTGATACAGTTACTTCATGGAACAGCAAATCACTCCGACCAGCCTACTCGAAGCCATCCGGTATTTCTCGGATGTTGATGTGTGCATTGAGTTTGTAGCCTCTCTGCGGTGGCTTGGTGGCGTCGTGGAATGCCCCCACTGTGGCGGCAAGAATGCCGGGTTCCTCAAGACTCGCCGCATCTGGAAATGCCGTGTTCCCGAATGCCGCAAACAGTTCTCCGTCAAGACTGGCACCATCTTCGAAGAATCTCCTATCGGGCTGGACAAATGGCTCATGGCGATCTGGCTGGTCGTGAATTGCAAGAATGGTATCAGCAGCTATGAAATCCACCGCGACCTGAAGGTCACACAGAAGTCCGCTTGGTTCATGCTGCACCGCATCCGTCTCGCGCTCAAGAATGGCACCTGGGCGAAGCTGGGCGGCGGTGGAGAGCCTGTAGAAGTGGACGAGACATTCATCGGCGGAAAGCCAAAGAACATGCACGCAAAGCGGCGGCTCAAGATGAAAACCGGGATGAATGGTTATGCCGAAAAAGCTATCGTGATCGGGATGTTGGATCGTGACTCACGGCAGGTTCGGGCGAAGGTTATCCCGAACGTCAAGCGCGAGACTTTGCAGAACGAGATTCTAAACTCCATCGAACGCAAGGCGACCGTCTATACCGATGGATGGCAGGGATACGTCGATCTGGCAAAGCAGGAGTACATCCACGATACTGTGAGCCATCTGGAAGAGTATGTGCGCGGGAGCGTCCACACTCAGGGAATCGAGAACTTTTGGTCACTTTTGAAGCGCGGCCTGAATGGAACCTATGTGGCCGTCGAGCCGTTCCACCTTGAGCGTTACGTGGATGAGCAAGCCTTCCGGTTCAACAATCGCGCAACGAAAGACAACCCGCTGAATGACGCGGATCGGTTCATGCTGGCTGTATCGCAGATTTCAGGGAAGAGGCTGACTTATGCAGAACTGACTGGCAAGGTGGCAACGACGCAATTCTAACGATCTGAGACTGCGGAGCGGAGCTTTGCGGCAACGGCAGGGGAGAGGGAAGAGGAACCCTTAGAGAGCCTTTTCCCGCTCTCTTTTTGCGCTTCTATGCGCGTCTGCATTTCGCCCTTAGAAACCTTGAGTATGTCGCGCACGGCACTAGTGAAGCGGGCGAACTCCGGCGTATCTGGGGGAATCTTCATGCAGCCATACTAGATCATGTTCGACAAAAGCTGCACATTGTAACTCAGCACTATTCGGAAAACTGAGGAAAATGCAGCCAAAAATGTGCATTTCTCACTCTAATTGAACCAAGATAGCCAGCTTGTCTAATCGCATCTCTATGAAACAAAGCTGGTTGACGTAGCTTATTTAAAGCGACTTTTCCACAGAATTTATTTGCTTGTATCCACTTTAGTGGTGCATCATATACCTAATCCGCTGAAGGGCGGAGGAGGACGCCTGTGCGTCGCCCGGCTGCCAACACGAGGGCCGGTTTTACTTTAAGAGAATCTCCTCCGGCAGAATCTTTACTCCGAATCCGACGATTCGGCGATTGCCCCACTTGCAGCGGCGATATTTTAGATCGATCAATATCCTCACAATTGCGCGGCCAAACTTTGAGACCATGCGCGTATTTTCGAGCTTGCAAACGATGTGTCTACGCGCCGGATTAGCAACTAGGTCAGCAAGCTGGAGTCCAGGTACGTTCGAGGACTTCGGCCTCATCTTGATTTCCTTTGCACTCAACCGTCTCTGCATTAGCTCGGCAGAAACAAAGACTTTTTTCTCCGGTGCGTTGGTACCGGTGCCATTGCGATAAAGATACTTATACGCAGCTTCTAGCTTCATGTCCTGCTTTCTGCTGCGGCCTTCCGCCATCACATCGCCAACTGCATTCTGTTCATCAAGCCACCACACGTACCTTTCAACCATTGCTGTCAGGCAATAGTGGTAAGCCTCGAATTGCCATGTGCCGTACTTCTCCACATGTCTTTGCTTGTCGATCAGCACGGTAATGACGGTGTATTTCGCTTTGGCGATGAGATCTATCAATAGCGTATCGAACTTTTGCCTCACCGCTGGATCAGCAAGTTTGTCGTAGGGTGCCGGAGATTTGTCAATCAACTCGCGGCGGTGGAGAACGACATTGTGTGTGCCAAATACCTCCATCTTTAATGAGTTCATGGAGTCGGTGAATTCACCCATCGAGTATTCGAGGTCAAGAATCACGCCGACAAGACAGAGGTATCGTTCGTTCGGATCGTTAGCTGACGCCAGATTGTGATGGCCTACTTCGTCGATATGGAGCCGGTAAGGCATAGAGCTACCCTCAAAAGGGCGCGCATTTTGGGTGCAGCTCTCCCGCTAACTTTTTCCACTTGACTTTGAGGGGGTCTCAAACTAGGCTGGGATTGTCAAAGTCGCCAGTCGCATCAAGGATCAAAAGCTCTCGAAGGAACTTCACTCAGCCCACTTCCAGGTGGGCTTTTGTGCGTCCTATGCAATCACATTTCACCCTAGCACAATCCGCTGTGTGACTTCTAGCGTATTCCGCATGCCGCACGCCACATAATCGTTGACCCTGCATCACAAGCCCAACATCTGGGGGGTGTGCACCAAGGTAGGGCACAAATAGATTCGCTATTGCTTCGCGCTGTCGCGACATTCCCCTTGCGCCCTGCTGGAGAGCCTGAGAGCATGGCTGGCAGCATGAAGGCTTTCAAACAGTTCGTCCGAGGCGTGACCAAGGTCCTAGGGGGGATCGCGGGGGTTGTGTTTATTCGTGCTCCATTTACAAACATGGGCTTGACGCTAATGCTTGGCTCAATCGCAGTCGGCGCGATCTGCCTTGTAGCCTTCATGTGGTCAGAGCCTGACGACGATGGGGCAGAAGATTCAAACTGACCCGCTACCCAAATTCCGCCGTGGTGCGTCAAGTATGTTTATGCCGACGCAAATATAAGATTCCTTGTGGCTTATGGGTGTCCAGACCTTTTGACGCGAAAAAGCCCCGGGTTACCCCGAGGCTTCTTTATCTCTATTAATTCAATTATAGCAGGCTGGGCATAACTAAATGGCCAAGTCTATTTCTTTGCGAATCATGGAGTTAGCTAGTTTAGGGACTTGACATGCGAT
>OCZT010001296.1_pt1 | contig 25846 bp, 22 predicted proteins | sample 1539031 | NCBI WGS metagenome assembly OCZT01 (sample SAMEA3539308, study PRJEB22396) | soil metagenome | biome: tundra; feature: field; material: soil | place: USA | collected 2010-05 | depth 0.15 m | reverse complement strand
CAGATGTAAAACCACAGCCTGTAGTGGTAACTGTACTAAGGCAGCTACCCCGCTTGCGTTATTATGCCGGAATTTCCATTTTGCTTCCCCGGATATGAGCCAAGATGCCTCCAGTTGCCCCAGCCAGATCCGCTCTTTGTATCCGTTTGCATCCCAAAGACTCGGGCAGACCGGAGAGGGCTGTCACCGGGAACAAACGCCGCGTATTGCTGTGTTCCCAAGCGATTTCTCGGACACTTCTTTGTCAACTCCCCTCCGTCGTCCAGATTGGTTCGCGTGGCTGCCGCGCCTATTCGGCTGGCAGTGGCAAAGCCTCCACCCGCCGCAGCATGCTTCCGAACGGGCGCCGCGTCAGATGCTTCGGGTCATGGGAGAGCCTATTGGAGTCGTTGAGGTCTTCGTAACGAGCAAGGGACTATAGACTGATTGCCGAGCAGGTCAGCGAAGAAAACTGCGCGTTCTTCTCACGCGAGTCTGCCAGGTATTGTTCAATCAGTTTGCCGAACCCCAGTCGCTCGTCGAGTTCGCGCACCAGGACCAGGCCGCCGTCGGACGTAACACGAGAACCTTGGGAGCGGACCTTGAGAGGCAGTGTAGGAAAGCTGAAAGGGCCGGCTTTGCATCTCACCCATTGGGTATTGACCTCCGGAACGTCTTCACCACGTTTGCACCCGCATGAGCATTGACGATTGCGACGATCCGAGGGTTCAACAGTTCGGCTCAAAAATGGCAATGTGGGATTATTCAATACAGGCACGCTCTTCTGGAACACATACTTTCTTCTCTAGTGCAAGCTAGGCCGAATACTCAGAAAACCGTTTCATTTTGGGTCACGTCTATGGCCCAAATAGGAACACGAGGACACTGGATCACATACTGATTTCTCTTAAAATTTTCAAACTTTTGGCGGCTTGTGGTGCGCAACTGGCAGGCATACTCTTGTTTTACTTATGCAACTCAGCCCTCTACGAGTCGTTCAGTTCAAGCCGCAACGCCGGTCCGCTGTGCGATACAAGTTGCACCTCCCCGTCATCTTCCACTGGAATGACGGTGTCAATCATACGGAGGGTGGCTTTACATGCAATGTTGCGCTCGATGGAGCGCTCATTCACAGCGCAAGTTGCCCACCGATCGGAAGTGATGTTCGAATTGAGGTTCTCATTCCCTCGCCTAATCCGAATGGTGAGCAACTCCGAATTCAGTGTACCGGGAAGGTCACACGCACAGTCAGCCAAAACGGCAGTGGCGGCTTCGGAGTTCGCGGCTTTTTTGACGACAACCATATCACGCGCCAGGTTCTCATGTAACCGGGGGTTGAATGACCAAACCAGTGGCCCGGGGCAGGGCGTTCGGCAAGGGCCACTAATTTCCAGGCAGATGTAGCGCTTCAGTTGTGGTTGCAATTCGAGCTATTGCCGCAGCGGATGCGATTTGTTGGTGCCTAGCATCCAGCAGTTTTCAGGGTTGCTGCACTGGGAATAGCTGAGAGCATTGTTAGCGGAAGTCCCAGGCAAGATCGGAAAGCGATCCTGGGACCGAGAGGGCGAAGCTATGTACGGCCCAAGTATGAACGAAACAATTAACTCCGCTCTTGCCGATCGACTAGGTGTGTCGATTCTGGCCCGCAGTAATGGAGTGTACGATCCTGAGTTTCGCTGGTACGCGGTCTGGACCCGGTCGAGACAGGAGAAAGTGGCTTCCGCCATGCTTAGCACTCTCGGAGTCCAGCACTACCTGCCTCTGAAATCGGAACTCCGACAGTGGAGTGACCGGAAGCAGATGGTGGAGATGCCGATCTTTAGCGGTTATCTGTTTGTACGCATCAATCTGTTAAGGGATAGCAGGCTGCAAGTTCTCAAGTCTCCAGGAGTTGTAGCCTTTGTCGGCAATCAAACTGGACCCTTACCGATCCCCGATCACGAAATAGAACACATCCAAACGGTACTCGCCGCGAGGGTCGCGTATTCGCTTTGCCCCTCACTTAACAAGGGAGACCGTGTTCGTGTGGTGCAGGGAGCGCTTGCCGGCGTCGAGGGTATTCTTGTTAGCGGCAATTCGCCATCTCGCCTTCTGGTGTCGATTGAGATGATTCGGCAGTCGCTATCGGTAAATGTTTCCCGGGACGATGTCGAGCTGGTTAACACGAGCTCTTCGTGGTCTCGCGGTCAGGCCAGGCATCGTGAGGAGATGTAGTATGAGGAGCTTTCTGACAAAAACTGGAGTTGCTTTTTTCTTGGCGGTGCTCAGCGCCTCCTGCGCCGTTGCCCAGGGGTCGGCAGAGACCGCCAAGAAACTTAATTCCGGGTATGTCCTCGGACCGGATGACCAGATTGTCATTCATGCCACGGACTCCCCGGAGATTTCCGATAAACCCTTTCTCATTGGATTGAACGGGAACATTACATTGCCGCTGGTGGGACGGGTGAAGGCCGGGGGGCTGACGGTTGAGCAACTCGAATCGGCGCTGAACACCGAACTCGAGAAATATGTGCAAGAACCGCAGGCTTCAGTGACGGTGACGGAGTTCCGGAGCCAGCCGGTCTCCGTCTTCGGCGCAGTTAGCAAACCCGGAGTGATTCAACTCCGAGGCCGGAAGACACTTTATGAGGTCCTCTCCATGGCCGGCGGGCCTACCGAGACCGCGGGCTCAACCATTACGGTCACGCGTCGCCGCGAAAACGGCGAGATCCCACTGCTAGGCGCAAAGATAGACCCTACCGGGCAATTCAGCACTGCTGAGCTAAACATGCAGGAGATTCTGGATGGGAAGAACCCGGCGGCAAATATCGAGATCAAGCCAAATGACACGATCTCCGTCTCCGAGGCAAACTCCAACGTGATCTATGTCGTCGGAGACGTGGAGCATGGAGGTGCGTTCACTCTCGGTGGACGACAAAAGCTCTCCGTACTCAGGGCGGTGTCTCTCGCGGGCGGAATTGGGCGCACGGCGAGGCCCGAGAAGGCGAGAATCATTCGTGCTTCTCCGGGGGGAGAGAAGCCCCAGGAGATTGCTGTCAACCTGAAGCAGATATTTAATGGAAAAGCAGAGGATATCGCGTTGCTGCCGCAAGATGTCCTCGTTGTTCCCACGAGCAGTCGTAAGGTTTTTACCACCTACTCTATTCCGTCGGTAGTCTCCGCCGCCGTCTACGGCGCGATCTACCGCTTTTGAGGATTCTATGGAATTCCGACCCCTTTTTGGAGAGCCCTGTGGACCTGCAAAGACGAGAGAATGGTGAGAGCAATCTGCTCGCGCGGCCGCGGATCATAGAAGCGCCGCCCACGAGAGTCATTGAGGAACCTGCTCCCGGCCTGCTGCTCGAATACTTCGATATCGTCCGGCGTCACAAAGGCACCCTGACTCTGATTGCTTTCCTGGGCCTCCTCATCTCGCTCTTGATCACGCTTCCGCAGAGGCCGATCTACCAAGCTCGTGCCTCACTGGAGATTCAAAATCTCAATGAGAATTTCCTCAACATGCGCAACGTGAACCCTACAACGAGCGAACTGGACCCATCCCCGGCTGGACCTGATCTCCAGACGCAGGTAAAGATCCTCCAGAGCGATTCCGTCCTCGGACGTGTCATCGCCAAGCTCAATCTCGAGAACAGCCTATTTCTGGAGAAGGAACGTGGCCGCCCCTCCGCCTGGAGCAAGGCTCTGGGTCTGCCCGAATCGAGACCGGACTCGCTCCGGGAACAGGTCCTGCGTCTGGTTACCAAGAACCTGACCGTTCACGCCGAGCCAAACACCCGGCTTGTCGAGATCTTCTACGACTCCACCGACCCACAGCTTGCCGCCAACTTTGCCAACGCCCTGACCACCGAGTTTATGCAGCAGAATATCGATGCCCGTTTGATGAAAACGCAGCAAACGGGCGAGTGGCTCACACACCAGATGGAGGACGCCCGGAGCAAGCTCGAGAATTCAGAAGACGAGTTACAGAGCTATGCTCACTCTTCCGGCTTGCTTTTCACCTCGGAAAAGGTAGGCTCGCAGCTTATCGAGGATAATGTCGCCGAAGAAAAGCTACGGCAGCTTCAGGAGGAGCTTTCCAAGTCGCACAACGACCGTGTCTCCAAACAATCGACATACGAGTTGGCCTCCACCGCGCCTCCCGAGTCCCTCCCTGAGGTGCTCGATGACAAAACGCTGGGAGATTACGAAGTCAAGCTCACCGACCTTCATCGTCAGCTTGCCGAACTTTCATCCTCCCTGACGCCGGCTCACCCGGAAGTAAAGAAAGTCCAGGCCCAGGTAACCACCCTGGAGTCGGCCGTGGAGAAGGAACGCACCAACGATATCGAACGTATCCAGAACGAATACAAATCGGCCTATGGCCGTGAGAATCTGCTAGCTGCAAACTACGCCACTCAGGCTCGCCTCGTATCGGAGCAGGCGGCCAAAGTGGCCCATTACAACATTCTCAAAAGCGATGTAGACTCTTACCGCCAGCTTTACGACTCCATGCTTCGGGACGTCCAACAAGCTGGCATGACCTCCGCTCTTCGCGCGAGCAATATTCGCGTGGTAGACTCGGCCGTACCGCCCACACGTCCCTACAAACCGAACCTCGTCTTCAATTCGGCCCTGGGTCTTTTTGCCGGAGCCTTCTTCGGCCTTGTTTTCGTCGTGATACGCGAGCGCACCGACCGGAGTATCCAGGCCCCCGGTGAGGCCGCGTTATCCCTTGGCGCATCGGAACTGGGTGTCATCCCTTCACTGGATGCGGAACGGAGCCGTTTCTTTGCTTACTACCAAAACGGAAGAGCAAACAAAGAGCTTAAATTGAAGATAGACGAACCACCCCCGCAGGTCGAATTAATCACCTCGGGAACAGATCCATCAGTTTTGGCTGATTGCTTCCGGGCCGCAGCGACCTCGCTTTTATATCTTGGGGAAAATGGCAACAGGCCACGAGTCATCGCGCTGACGAGCGCGGGCCCGAGGGAGGGAAAAACGACGGTGGCAAGCAATCTGGCGTTGGCCTTGGCCGAGATCGGTTCGTCTGTTCTGCTGATCGACGGGGATATGCGTAAGGGGCGTCTGCACGATATTTTCCAGGTGTCCAACTCGTGGGGGTTGAGCGACCTGCTCACAGGAACGAAGCCGCCCGAGGGCCACGCGGAGATGTATTTCGAGACCTTCTATCAGAACCTGTATTTACTGCCAGCAGGGTCAAGATTACCCCGTATCGAAGGCTTGCTCCATTCACGACAGACATTGGAGTTTCTGAATCGTATGCGGGAGACGTTCGATAGGGTCATCATCGACACGCCCCCCATGCTGCAGATGCCGGACGCGCGGGTGCTCGGACGGCTGGCGGATGGCGTTATTTTCGTGGTGCGCTCTGCCGAGACTACGGAGGACGAAGCGGCGGCAGCGGTCCAACGGCTAACGGAAGATGGAACGCGCGTGCTAGGGACGATTCTGAACGGATGGGATCCACGGAAAACGAGCCATTATGGCTATGCATATCGCAATTATCAGTACAATGGGAAAATCGGCTAGGCAGTGGCAGAAGCAAACAGAATCACCACCAGAACCATGAGGGAGCAACGGGAATAACGCCAGCTTCCTTTCGAGGGCTACCACCACAATGTGTTACTCCGCTGACCTGGACACTCCAGAGCGCCGCCATAGGAATGCCGCTATCTACAGGCTTGAGATGCGAACCGGCCTACTATCTGCACTCAGACTGCTAGGTCACTCAGAATGGCTGTCACTGGGTGCAAGGTCTCTCCTAATCAATTCATTCTGCCGCTCTGAGTACTGCGCCTCGCTGCCGTTTGAGATTGATTTCTTTGGTCTCAAGTATCCAGGCGATTTGAGCCGCTTTTTGGATTGGAGTGTTTATTTCTTTGGTGCATACGAGAAGGCTTCCCTCTTTTATCTGAGGGACCTTCTGCATGATAGGGGCGGAGGGGTGTTTATTGATATCGGAGCCAATGTCGGACAACATACGCTGTTTATGTCCAAGTATGCACGGGTCGTCCATGCCTTTGAGCCATGGGATATCGTGCGGCGATCAATCGAGGAGAAGGTCAGACGGAATACGCTAACAAATATTAAGATCCATCCAGTCGGGCTCGGAGAGCGGCACGAGTGGCTTCCATACTATGCACCATCAGGATCCAATACTGGAACCGGTTCTTTTGATAAAAATCATGCAACAGACAGAAACCAACTGTCAGGAAAGCTGGAGATCGTAAACGGCGACGAATATTTTGAAGCAAACGGGATCAATAATACTGACCTAATAAAAATTGACGCGGAAGGATGGGAAAAATTCGTTTTGCTTGGCCTTCGCAAAACCTTAGCAAGATCGAGGCCCACAGTATTTATGGAGATTTCCGAAAGCACACTGAGAACTCTTGATGGTCCTGACGAGATCCGACGCTGTGTTCCTGCGTGCTATGAGGTGGTCTACGCGGACATAAGTCACAATGGCATTAAGTACTCACAATTTGACGCCAGCAGGCCGGGTGACGTGCTTCTACGTGTAGTAAGGTGACTCCTGGGTTGATTCTGAACTCATGGAAGATGTAGTAGATGTTTACCGACGGCGTAGTTCGAAAGGGGTGCTGGCTTGCGAGCGCGCGTGCTGGGTACGATCCTGAACGGATGGGATCCACGGAAAACGGCCATTATGGGTATGCGCATGCGCATGCGCATCGTTATTATCAGTACGATACGAACAGTGGCTAGACAGTGGCAGAAGCAAACAGAATCACCACCAGAACCATGAGGGAGCAACGGGAATAACGCCAGCTTCCTTTCGAGGGCTACCACCACAATGTGTTACTCCGCTGACCTGGACACTCCAGATGCAATCAGGCAACGCAGCGCAAATCGCATTTGGTATTCGCTCTCACGGAACGGAGCTTGGTGAGATGATGCAGGCCTTCACGCTAAAATCCGAGCCGCCTCGGTTGCCTCATACCGTGCCGCTTCCCGCTCGTGTTGCCTGTGCGTTTGCGAGAACGCTTCCGCGGGGGTGGGGCAGGTTGATGCGACTCGCTGCGCGTTGCTGGCCGTGCTTACGGAACATCGTCGTTAACCTTAACATATGCGGACCGATGTGCGTAGACCTGAGGGAATCGGTCTGCCATCCCATCCTGAAGTACGGGTGCTATCCCTGGGGGGCAGCCCTAGATAGGATCGTTTCGGCTATCGTAAAGCCCGATATGACAGTGTTCGACATTGGCGCGAATATTGGTTGGTATTCGTGTTTAATGCATCGTTTGACTAAGGGTCGTGGGCTAATCGTCGCAGTTGAACCAATGCCGCGTGCACTTCGGCTTCTTTACAAGAGTGCGGAATCTTGGCCGAATGTACAGGTCGTGCCTTGCGCGATCGGGGAGGCGGGTGGATACGCAAATCTATGTGAGGCGCGGGCGCTCGACGCCTCCCAAGTCCATTTCTCCAGTGCGGGAGAGGTCGAAGTCGTGACTATCGACGACCTTGCTGCTCGGTTTGGCCCTCCGGATGTCATCAAGATCGACGTTGAAGGGGCCGAATTGATGGCCTTTCGTGGTGCAGTAAAAACCTTGTCAAATATCTATCCGCCCTTTATTTTGTTTGAGTACATTCCAATAAACGCTGCCGCGTTTGGCGCATACACGCTTATGCAGTTGCTTGAGACATTAAGTCCAGGCAATTACTCCATATTCAGGCTCAGTCATGATGCTCAGTTGCACCCAATCGACGCGCGGAACGAAGAAGGCCATCTAACCAATGATTACCTCGCTTTGCCGCCAGGCCGTTTGTACGAGGTCCGCGTCTGTGATGCGGTCGAAATGAGTTGACTGGGCTCCGTGTGCCAGCGCCCGGGTCGACAGAGGAGACCGTGTTGAAACAGCCATCACATGCTTGGCAGCGCTTGTACAAGAACACGACTGCTCTGGGGTTTGCTCAGATCATAAACACGGCCGGCAACCTTTTGTTGGTGCCACTGTTCCTTTCTTACTGGCCGAAGGAGGTCTACGGTGAGTGGATGGCCCTGTCGGCTCTGGTTGCGTACTACGCAACTGCCGACATGGGGATGAACATGGCATCCGGCAACGCTCTCATAAAGGCCTACCAGCGCTGCGAGTGGGAGCAATACCGGGAGATTCAGGCGTCAGCTCTCCTCTTCTACATCGGCATAGCGTGCGCGGTGACCGCCTTTGCAACAGCAACCTGCTTCCTCCTTCCTGTCACGAGATGGCTCGGAGTGGTCTACATCCCCCGCGCGACTGCGGTGCTTGTCATGTGCCTTCTGGCCAGTCGAATCGTGTGGACAATGCCGGCGGGACAGATATGGAACATCTTCCGCACCACGGGAAACCTTTCGACTTCCCAGTGGATCGCTAACCTGCAGATGCTGGGGGTCATAGGAACCACGGCGGCTGTACTCTGCCTTGGTGGTGGTGTGGCGACGCTGGCGGTGTGGACCTGGTGCCCTCTACTGGCATGCTCTTTGCTGGCGTGGTTGCTTGTCCGACGTTCTCACCAGGATCTGCTGCCACGACTGCGAGCATCCAGTTTACGTGGCGTAATAGCTCTGATTAGGCCAAGTCTGTTATTTGGCTTGATGATGGTCGCGACGGCGATCAGAGTGAACGGCCCCGTGATTCTTGTGGCCCACGCACTCGGCGGCGTGGCCGTCGCTGTGCTGGTGACAGCCCGTGCCCTCGCGTACGTCGCGACTCAGATTTCGACAATTCTGTGCTGGGCGCTGTGGCCGGAATTGACCAGGCTGGACGCAGTTGGAGACAAGACGGCACTCCGAACAGCTCACAGTCTGTTGGTCGCAGCCTACATGGCAATCTCGATAACATTCGTAAGCGCCCTATGGTTCGATGGACAGGGGTTGATAGAGCTTTGGACTCGCGGTCACTTATCGGTACAGCCGTGGTTGGTGAAGTCGTTTCTTCTTTATGTACTGTGCCAAGCGCCATGGATGGCCAGTTCAATGCTCGCTGGGGCAACTAATCGGCACCGAAAGATGGCATGGTGTCAATTGCTTGCGGGGGTAGGAGGAGTCGTGTTCGTCGCAGTATTCCTGCCCCGCCTTAAGCTGGTCGCTGTGCCCCTGGGCCTGATGGCAGGCGAGGCTCTCGCCTGCTACCACTTTGTGATTGCTGACGCCTGCACGTTGGCCGATACGCCCTACCGTAGCTTTGCGACTCGGCTATGGTTTACCCTTGCCTTCGTGACTACACTTACATTGACTATAAGCGCGATAGCCCATCGCCTGCCAATTGTATTTGTACCACTCCGCATGGCGGTAGCCGGCACAGTTTCACTGATCACAGCCACGGTCGGCGTGTGGAAGCTCTTGCTCCCCAAATCTGAGCGTATGCTCCTTGCGGGACGCTTCATGCAATATGCACCCTGTTGGCTTGCGAACGGCATTGGGCAATAGGCAGAGAAGCAGTAACTATTTTGCGTCAGCCACAAGGCGCATCCGCAACATGATGTTACGGGCGAGGAAGGATTCGGTGTAGCGCGATGTTGATCGTTTACTGCGGGGATCTTTGGGCGGGCTCTACATCTCGCATGCGGATGGAAGCCCTGGAGCGTAGCGGGCACACGGTGGTAGGTATTGACACAACTTACCGTCCGCATGGCCTAAAGGGATTGATGTACAGGGTGGCGCGCAAGACCGGCATAGTGATGGACGCCGTGAGTGCCAACGATGCCTTGCTTGCGATGGTAGCCGAGCATCAGCCCAGTATCGTTTGGATAGACAAAGGGCTTTGCATAGAGGTCCGCACCTTAGCGGAGATTTTGCACCTCTGTCCGACCGTGAAGTTGGTTCACTACAGCCCCGACGACATGGGAGGTAAGCATAATCAATCCCGACAGTATCTCGAAGCTATTCCGGCATACCATCTCCATGTTACGACCAAGTCGTTCAACGTGGATGAGCTCCGTGCGATGGGCGCCCGCGCCGTGCTCTTCCTGAATAATGCATATTGCCCGCTAACGCACCGCCCCCAACTGGTGAATAGCGAAGACAGGAGGCGATTGGGAGGTTCTGTCGGCTTTATCGGGGCCTTTGAGAGGGAGCGCGCAGACGCGATTTGGTTCCTTGTCACCAGCGGGGTCCCCGTACGAATATGGGGCGAAGGATGGGGAAAAGGTTGGAAAAAATGGGCTGCTTCTCATCGGCACCCCGGGCTGAAAGTGGAAGACGGCGCGGTCTTCGGCATCGAATATGCTAAGACAATTTGTAGCTTTGACGTCAACTTGGCGTTCTTGCGGAAGTTGAACCGTGATCTACAGACACAACGCTCGGCCGAGATCCCCGCGTGCGGAGCTTTCATGCTCGCGGAGCGAACAGCCGAGCATCAGCAGCTATTTCAGGAAGGCGTGGAAGCGGACTTCTTCAGTGATCACGAGGAGCTGTTAAAGAAATGCCTGTACTACCTCAAGCACTCCGACGCACGTTCACAGATTGCGCGTGCTGGACTCGAGCGGTGCATGTCGTCCGATTATTCCTACGATCGCCATGTGAATGATGCCCTTAAATACCTCACTGACCACGCGCTGTGGAGCACGCAATGAGTCAGGGCACACACTTTATGAGGGACTAGGCATTCGATTGCTGTATAGCAGAGCAAGTGTAGATATTCATCATGAATGGAGTCGCATCAGCAGGAGTTTTTCGGAGAGGAGCCGGCCACTTTGTGGTACGACAGGGGGAAGCACTGTTGATCAGCTTTTTTATTCTTGCCGTCTTAGTGTGCGTGACCGGACTACTATCCGGCGGCGCACTCCATCTCGCCTTGACAAGCGTTGCGACTCTAATTGCCACGTGGATCGTCTTCCGCGCTGGAAGCAAAATATTACCGACATCAATTTGCTTTAGAATTGTGGTCTGTGTCTATGGGAGTCAAAGCCTGGCTCAGTTATTGCTCGCACTAACTGGTGCAACTACCTGCCATGTTGGCGGTTGGGGCATGAATCTTGCTGACCATTCAGATATCCTTGCGCTAGGCCAGTTGTCATTACTCGCCGGCACTCTGCTCGCGGCCGTGGCTTGGGGTGCAATTGCGGGAAGAAGACACTCACGATCTGTCGACCTAACACAACGCCCGTCAGCGCAGGCGCGATTCGTCCTCGTAATAGCCCTTCTCCTAAATATCTCGCAGCCAATACTTAAGTTGGCCTTGCCTGACTCATCGGGCTGGGTACTCAGTGTGTTTACAGAGAACCTGGAAGCTTCGGCCTTTTTTGTGGGCTGGTTTGCAGGAGATCTCGGTGCTCTGGCAAACCGGGCGGTCCTGGTCGCATTGGCATTGAATTGTATAGCCGGTGGATTACTAGGTACGCGTTATCCCATTGTACTTCTTGGCCTGTATCTCGTCGGACGCCTGGTCTCTCCGCGCGAGCGGCATCGCCGCCCACTCATCGCTGTGTCTATCGCAGCGGCGGTTCCGGTCCTGTTCTTTTTCTCGATTGTTGGAGATGTCCGAGTCGCGAGGGGCCGTGGTTCGCTTGACCTACTTGAGCCATCACGATGGAGCGACTTTGCCGAAGCGGTCTCCGTCAGTCATTCTGATTACCAGGCAAAAGGCACAAATCCTATAGGTAACACGTTGTCACGCCTGTACGCTTGGCCGAATGCGGCGAGCATAATTCTGACACCCGATACGGTGCCATATCGTGGCTTCGCCCAGTGGACAGCGGAATGCCGGTCGTACCTGCAAATTGGGACCTGGTCCAGCGAGGCTCGCCAGCGCTTTTTTGAAAGCGGGATCGGCACGGGCCACGCCTCTGACTATGGTTTTATGAACGTTCCCGGCGACACATCCGAGTTTGGCGTGCTGGCAGACGGTTGGTCAACAGCGGGACCAGTTGGCGTATTGGTCTTAGGAGCCTTCGTGATGCTTGCGTTGTGCATGAGTGAATACCTCGTACTATCCGGCATGCACCTTAGCGATACGGCCAAGTTAATATTCCTCTGTATTCTAATAAAGGGATGCATTCAATGTTACGTTTATCCTGCACCAATGGTAATCCGATATGTTGTCCTATACACCGGCTTCTGGGCAGCGTGTCTCAAGGTAGTAGATGCCCTAAGTGATGATCGTCAGGGGGCGAAACGACATCACATGCGGCATGCGATGGCACGAACGGCCCAAGCGACAAGCAGACAAAGAGGAGATCGCCTTCCAGACCCTGGATAAAGGGGTTCTGGCCTGCGCCAAGCCAAGGACATTGCACCACATCTGCGACGGGCTGGTGCAGGAGGAAATTGGACGTGTGGGCTGCAATGGGCCAGAGCGAACTCCGCTTTCCTCGCGGCAGAAAAGCGGGCTTCAGATGGGACCCGCGAATCCCGTATTTAGAAGCCAAACTGACGCGGGTCTCCGACCGCTTTATTCATGCCGCTAGCTTTTCAAGGAAATCAATCACGACTTGGCGTGTAGTTCTGCTCTCCAATAGAGCTTTCCAGCCATGAGAAGCCTACTACTGCTTTCATTCGACTATCCGCCAAATGACGGCGGTATAGCGCGATTGTGTTCGGAGATAGTTACCGGCTCCACACAAGTTGGTGTGGGCGTTCAGGTTATCGCCCCAGCTCCAAGGAAAGCCATCCCGGCGGCTTCGTCGCAGCCGAATGTGCTTCGGGTGAAGCATGCTCGACCATGGCGAGAGTGGGAAAGTTTCCGGGCGCTGAGGGATCGAACGTGCCGGGGGCCGGTCGTCTGCGGAGCGTGGTATCCGGACGGATTGTTGGCACAACTCGCTGGCGCCAGGCCGCGGGTGATTCTCGCGCATGGCCTCGAATTGATGGCCACAAAAGCACGGTGGCGCCGTGAGATATGGGGAAGGATGTTGCGATTCGTCTGCGAATCTGCGGATCTGGTCATCGCCAACAGCGAGTACACCAGGAAACTCGTACTCCGAAAAGCCCCGGGAGCAAAGGTTGTGGCGATTCCGCTGGCGGTGGATCATGAGCGCTTTTCTCCCGGCGACAGTGAAAGGGCAAAGCGCCGATTCGACGTGGCAAACAAGGTTGTGTTGACGTCGGTTTCCCGCCTCCATGCATACAAAGGACACGACGTCGTTCTCAAAGCGATGGCTTGCTCCACAGAGCACACCCGCCGGACCTTGGTCTATTTGATTGCGGGAAAGGGACCCAACCAGGGCGAGCTGGAGCGCCAGGTTACAGACCTCGGCTTGGCGGATCAGGTCCGGTTTCTCGGCTTCGTTCCGGAGGACGATCTGCCGGATCTCTACCGTGCCTCCGACCTGTTCTTGCTTTGCACTCGCGAGGCAGCTGAAAGCCAGGAAGTCGAAGGCTTCGGTCTGGCCTTCCTTGAGGCCCAGGCTTGCGGCATCCCAGCTATCGGAACCCGCACGGGTGGAATCCCCGAGGCCGTCAAGGAAGGCGATGGCGGCTGGCTCATCGAGCAAGACGATGCGGAGGCGCTGTCCAGGTTTCTCGATCAGCTGGTCGACGATCCAACGGCGTTCCGGGCTGCTGGAAAGTGTGCTCGCAAACGGGTCGAGCTGGAATGCACCTGGGAACAATACATGCGCCGCTTTGTTGCCGCACTGGAGTCACTGGGAATGCTGGAAGAGGGGGCGAAGTGATGCCAGCGGTTTCCGTGATGATGGTCTGCTACAACGCAGCGCCCACGCTTCCTTGGGCCCTGGGGTCCCTGTTGGCACAGACTTCGAATGATTGGGAGTGCATCTTCGTAGATGATGGCTCGACCGATCGCTCTTTCGACATTGTCGTAGGCTTGGGTGATCCGCGAATTCGAGCATTTCGATTCGACACGAATCGAGGACGTGGAGCAGCGCGACAATTCGCGCTGGAGCAGGCGGAAGGCGACTACCTCTGCTTTCTTGACGCGGATGACTGGATGTATCCGTGGCGAGTCCAGACTGAACTGGATTTTCTAGAGGCTGAGCCCAAGGTTGCGCTTGTCAGCTCCGGATGGGGAATTCAGGACAGTGACGGCAACCTGGCCGGCATCCGGGGAGATGTGAATGGCGACAAGCCACAGGTGTTTTCACCGTTTACGCGACTTCGAATGCCGCCATTCCCCTTCCCGCCATCCATGATCCGAATGAGAACAGCCAAATTGTACAAGTTCGATCCTCGGCTCCGGGCCGCAGAAGACGCTGCTTTTCTGATACAGATCCTCTCCGATCATAGCTACGGGATTCTTCATCAAAGCCTCTACGCATACAGCGAACACCTTTCGGTCACATTGGAGAGGATGATAACCGATTACAACTTTGTTCGTGAGATTTTCCGAAACTACCGTGCGGAGTTCCCCTTGCAAAGCAGAATCAAGAATCTCGAGTATCTCGCGAAGGGGCTCGCGTATCGCACCGCATTTGCCCTCAAGCGCTCTGAATGGCTGGTTGGACGCCGTTGGCGAATCCCAACACCGGCGGAGGTTGCAGAGTCTCAAGCAGCTCGAAAAAGGGTCGCGATGGTTGTTAAGGAGACATTCGGGACTCCTGTAGTTGGCGCGGCTAGGTGCCATTCACTGTAACGGTTTTGGAGAGATGGTTTGATGTTGAAGGTTTTGCACATTGTAGGGGACTCAAAATTCGGAGGCGGGTCCCTCATCGTCATGCAGCTCGCTGGACTTGCCAAGCGGCAGGGTTGGCACGTGGACGTGCTGACTACGGATGCGAGCTTTCAGCGTGCTCTCACCGCGAGTGGGATCGGTGTAGTGGAACTGGATTGCATCTGGAGGGAAATACGCCCCCTTCGGGACCTCCGCGGCCTGTTCACGTTGGCGCAGTTTCTGGGACGCGCGGGATATACGGTGGTGCACACCCATACGTCCAAAGCCGGATTCGTGGGCCGCGTCGCAGCTAAGCTGGCGGGGATTCCTATTGTCTTACATACCGTGCATGGATTCGCATTTCATGAGGAGTCTTCACCGCTGACTATCCGAATCTATGCGGCCATGGAGAGACTGGCCGCGCATGCAGCGGATTGCGTAGTCACAGTAAGCGAGTACCACCGCGATTGGGCAAACAGGCTTGGCATTGGAAATGCTGACAAGGTCGTCGCTATACCGAACGGTATTCCAGCAGCGCGAGTCCGGTCAGGCCGTTCCAGGGCGGTGACGCGTGCATCGCTTGATATAGCAGACGGCGAATGCGTCATCCTCTCCTGTGGGAGACTTGCGCCACAAAAGGGCCTTGAGTACCTGCTCCAGGCAGTGCCATTGTTCCGCTCGCGCCTGAGCCGTCCCCTGAAGGTCCTGCTTGTAGGCGATGGCCCAGCTCGTGGTGGCCTGGAGACACTCGCCAAAAACCTGGGCATCTTGCAAGATGTCCGCTTCCTGGGGTTTCGAAGCGACATTGGAGAGTTGCTTGAGGCTGCGGACTTAGTGGTACTGCCGTCTCTTTGGGAAGGACTCTCCATTGCCTTGCTTGAAGCGATGGCTGCTCGAAAGCCAATCGTGGCCACTAGCATCGGCAGTAACCTGGAAGTGACTCAGCGAGGAGCGACCGCAGTGTTGGTTCCACCCAGGGATGCACGGGCGCTAGCCGAAGCCATTGTCCGGCTGGCTTCGACTCCCAAGGAGGCGGATCGGTTAGCGGAAGCGGCGTTTGACCGTTATACAGCAAATTACACAGAGGAGCGAATGCTGAATGGATATCTCGACAGATATCAACAACTGCTGCGACGAAGGCAGTTACTCTGTCAGGGCCAGCATCCATGATGCCTGCCCTACCGCCTTGGGACAGATCGTCAGCCTTCATGAAAGTAGCTTCCCGGGCTTTTTGATGACCTTACTGGGGAGCGGGTTTCTACGCATTTATTATGAGACCGCACTTGAATATCCCGGCACCATTTCGCTGATAGCTCGCGACGCTGGTAATGTAGTGGGCTTTGTGGTGGGATACCTTGGTCCGCACGACTTTTACTCACTCTTGCGCAGGCGGTGGCGGCGGCTGGCTATGGCTGCGGCGAAAGGCCTGTTGCTAGCCCCCGGATTGCTCCCCCGCGTATTGGGTAACATGCGGAGTATAAGGAGATTGGCGCAGTGCATTGAGCGTCCGGACGTTGGCGCGGAGCTGGCTTCAATCGGCGTTCTCCCAAAGTACTCTGGACAAGGCCTGGGTAAAGCACTCGTAAAAGCATTTGTCGAGCGCGCGCGGGCCAACGCGGCAAAGTACGTGTACCTGACTACGGGTGCAGTGGACAACGACAAAGTCAACGGCTTCTATTTCGGGTTGGGGTTTACATGCAGCAAGACCTTCCTTGCTCCGGGCGGACGGCTCATGAACGAGTACGTCCTCCTTTTGGAAAACGAATGTAGTACTGCACCGAAGTTTCAAGAATCACGAAGGCAACCATGAATAACCGCCTCATGCCTCATCGACAGAAAGACTCAACTGCTCGATTGAACGTTCGAACCGAAGAGCCGCAACCCGCGCGTATTCCTTTCGCGGTCCCTGATATCGGGAACGAGGAAATCGCAGAAGTGGTGGAGACTCTCCGGTCAGGTTGGATCACCAGCGGACCGCGGACGGAACAATTCGAGCGGGAATTCTGCGAATACACTAGCGCTGTTCATGCCCTTGCGGTTAACTCGTGTACCGCAGGGTTGCACCTTGCGCTGGCCGCACTGGGAATCGGCCCGGGCGACGAGGTTATCACCACGCCTTTGACTTTCTGCGCTACCGTAAACGTCATTCTCGAGACTGGAGCGGCGGTGGTGCTCGCTGACACCGGCCCGGATTTTAATATCGATCCAGTTGCTGTGGCGCGGCTCATCACGCCGCGCACTAGAGCCATTTTGCCGGTTCACATGGCAGGATTGGCCTGCGATATGAATGCCATCTGGCGGCTTGCAAGGGAGCACGGATTGAAAGTCATTGAGGATGCGGCACACGCTACTGGGACTACGTACCAAGGGCGAAGGGTCGGTTCGGGCCCGAGTGACGCAGTTGCGTTCAGCTTTTATGCCACCAAGAATTTGACCACCGGCGAAGGCGGCATGGTAACAACACCTTCCCGGGAGCTTGAAGAGCGTATGCGCGTTCTGTGCCTGCACGGTATCAGCCGCGATGCCTGGGACCGTTACACCGAAAAGGGCAACTGGTATTACGAGGTGATCGATCGAGGGTACAAGTACAACATGAGCGACATCCATGCGGCGATTGGGATCCAGCAACTTCGGAAACTGGAACGGATGAATGGCCGGCGCGCCGAAATCGCGATGCGTTACAATGCGGCCTTCCGTGAGGTGGAGGAAGTGGAAACCCCGCCCAGCGGCGAAGGCCACGCATGGCACTTGTACATTCTGCGGTTGAATCTCTCTCGTCTCGCGGTAGATCGATCCACGTTCATCGAGGAGATGCGGGCGCGAAGGATCGGATGTAGTGTACACTTCATCCCCATCCCCATGCATCCCTACTACAAGAAGACCCTAGAGATGCGGGACCCGTGCGCCAGGGCACTCGCGGAATACCCTAGGCTAGTGTCGCTGCCGATGTATTCAAAGATGAGCGATGACGACATAGATAGGGTAATCGACGCGGTGAAGGAGATCGTCGCGAGGCACCGGGTCAAAGAAAACGAAGCGGTTTGCCATGCTGCATTGTTGGAGACGCAAAGTTGAAGCGGGCAGTTGACATTCTGCTGAGCAGCTTGGCATTGCTCACTCTTGTACCGATTCTGGCTCTGATTGCCGTGGCAATAGTGATGGATTCGGGGTGGCCAATATTTTACCGGCAGGAACGCGTGGGTCGGTGGTTCCAAATGTTTCGGATTTGGAAGTTCCGTTCGATGACGATGTCGCACGAAGGGCCGCTGATCACGGTTCGGGGCGATACAAGGGTGACGCGTGTAGGAAGGGTCTTAAGGGCGACCAAGCTGGATGAGTTGCCCCAGCTTTGGAACGTAGTGCGAGGGGATATGAGCTTGGTGGGGCCTCGGCCAGAGATTCCAGAATACGTTGCGATGTTTGCGAACCGATACAAGGATGTTCTGGCAGTTCGCCCGGGGATCACGGATCTCGCGTCGGTGCAGTTTCGAGACGAAGAGTACGTGCTTGCCAGGGTACCGGACTCAGTTGAGTATTATGCACGTAAATTGCTTCCCGCCAAATTGGAGCTGGCGGAGGAGTACTTGCGCAAAAGGTCGTTTTTGTTTGATTTGTCAATCCTGCTACAGACGTTCAAGGCCGTTTTACATATTTGATTTGGGCATTATGAAGTGCAAGCTGCCAAACGCAGCGTCGCATGGGAACGAATAAGGCGGCCTGTAATCGGGAGTCCGCCACACCGCGGAGGCGTTATAAGCCAGTGAGCAACCGGTGAAGCACCAACTGGCTTGGCAGGATGAGCGGCATTTGATCTGGACGGTCCGAGGATAGTTCGCCCTCTCCGGCACTTTGGCTCTCCTGCGTCGGTTCAATCTCAGTATCCAGCGGAGAGAGACCGCTTCGATAACTTATGCTCTGCCGGTGCGGGTTAATCCAGACTATTCGAACTGAGTGCCTAGCTGATGGGACTGAGGTTGGCCCCGAGAAAAAAGGGAAGAAGACGATGATCAAGGCGCAGAAATTCATTGAAGACCTCAAAACGATCCACCGGCCAGCCGTGTGGGCGGCGCAGATCGGGGTTTTCGCACTCTCGGGGGTGGCAGCGTTTCTGCTGCGATTCGACTTCGGTCTGCCGCCCGGGTACATGCGGCATCTGGCTTACGCGCTTCCGATCTGGGTAGGTGTCAAGATCGTCGTGTTCCGTGTGGCAGAGCTGGACCGGGGTTGGTGGCGGTATATATCCGTCACCGATCTCCTTCGGCTTGTACTCGGTAACTTCGTCGGTTCGACCCTGAGCTGCGCCGTAATCCTCTGCATTGCGCCGCCGGGATTCCCCCGATCCATTTACCTGCTCGATCTGATGATCTGTTTTCTGGGCACGGCCGGACTTCGTGTGATCGTTCGCATGGCAGCGGAAGCCACTGCAAACATGCGGAACGGCGCCGCGGAGAAGAACACTCTGATCTACGGCGCGGGCGAGGCGGGAGTCACTCTGCTCAGGGAGATTCAGAGGAATCCCAAACTGCCGTACCGGGTGCGGGGATTCCTGGATGACTGGCCGGACAAGAAGGGCGTGAGTATCCTCGGATTGCCGGTGCTTGGAGGAGGTGATCAGGTAGTTGAACTGGTAACGAAGCTTCATATCGACACTATTCTGATCACTATCCCATCGGCGACAGGCGCTGAGATGACCCGAATACTGGAACTGTGCCACGCAGCGGGTGCGGAGTGCAGGACTGTGCCCGGATTGGCCGAGGTGATTGAGGGGCGCACCCTCGCTGGCCAGATCCGTGAGGTTGCCCTGGAGGACCTGCTCGGTCGCAACCCCGTGCGCCTTGAAGACGCACAGATTCGCTCTACGCTCGAAGGCAAGATCGTACTTGTTACTGGCGCCGCTGGCTCCATCGGCTCCGAACTATGTCGCCAGATTGCGCGTTTCAACCCCGCGGGGATCGTGGGATTCGAAATCGCAGAATCCCCCCTGTTCGAAATCGATCGCGAGATGCGTCAGGCCTTCCCGGCGGTACCGTTCTACCCAGAAATAGGCAGCGTACAGAATCGTGCTCGCCTCGACGAGGTCCTGCGCTGTCACTCGCCCTCGATCATCTATCACGCAGCTGCTTACAAACATGTCCCCATGATGGAGGCCCACGTCTTTGAGGCCATCGAGAACAACGTTTTCGGGACATATAACGTCGCCGTGGCCGCTGCCGAGCACGGAGTCGAACACCTCATCATGATCTCCTCCGACAAGGCTGTCCGGCCGACCAACGTCATGGGTGCCACTAAACGCGTTACCGAGCTGTTGCTACTGGGACTTCAAAATGGACGGACCAGGTACACGGCCGTGCGCTTCGGCAACGTGCTCGGCTCGAACGGCAGCGTCATCCCCATCTTCAAAAAGCAAATCGCGACCGGTGGTCCCGTCACAGTCACTCACCCTGAGATGCGCCGCTATTTCATGACCATCCCAGAAGCCTCACAACTGGTTCTCCAAGCCTCGACGATGGGTCTGGGCGGTGAGATTTTTGTGCTCGATATGGGGGAACCGGTGAAGATCGTCGACCTCGCCAGAAAACTGATCCTGCTCTCCGGGCTCCGACCGGATGACGACATCAAGATCAATTTTACAGGTGTACGTCCGGGAGAGAAGCTTTATGAGGAACTCAACCTGGTGGATGAAGATACGATTCCAACTCCTTGCGAGAAGATTAAGATCTTCACCGGCAATGGCATGCCGTCAGCCGGCATGGAACCCTACCTCGAAGCGCTTCGCCACATCTGCAAGCGGCGCGATTTGCCCGGCCTCGTGCTCACTCTCAAAGACCTTATTCCCGAGTACAACCCCAGCGCGCAACTCCTTCGGCGTGCCGTTGCTCTTCCCAATCCGGGGCGTGGTCATAGTGCAGTTATGTGGGGAGGTCTGGACCGGCGGAGGGACAGCCCCGATCGGCGTGTAGGCCTGGATCGGCGTGCAGCACTTAAGTTCGTTAACCGTCCAAATCTGGGGCGCGATCATTCTCTTCTGTGGGGTGGCCAGGATCGGCGTACAGGTCTGGATCGCCGTACGGGCCAGGATCGGCGTGCCGCACCTGAGTTATATGGTGTCTGGGGTACTGGGACGGATGTTCGCGGGCGGCGCCTTCCGCCGACAAGTGAAAAGCCATATAGCATTGCAGACGCTCGCGGAAGCTTTGACCCAAGACGCAGGATCCCCAAACGCATTGGATTAGGCTCCGCTAAATCCATTGGAGATTAGGATCGATTCATTCCAAAATCAGCCGACCGATGTAAACGGTTAGCCGTTTTGAGGTTAGGGCGAAGTTTGGCATCCCATCGTGACCAAGCCAGAGGGCAGATTCACGTTACACAGCCATTCCGGAAAGAGGGGATCGTAAATCGGAGTGCTGGTTGGTATCTGGTACCCATATGCAACCGCCGCCGCATTCGTGGGAGTGAAGTCGGCTATCACCGTCGCCATGCAAGCCGGAACATTGGCGTAGCCACCGCAGCTTGGAGCGCCAGGGGCAACCGGATTGGCGAAGTTCGGATTCGTGCCAAATGTATTGTTAGGGCCGTAGGCGAACCCTGGACTAGCAGTTATCGTGTCGTTGGTTCCACTCGCCGAATAGCTCCAGTTCTGGTACATCAGGTCGGAGCCGTTTCCGCCGTGCATATTATAGGCGTAAATCGGCCAAGTTCCGCAACCATCCGCTGCGTTCGTGACGGCGAGATTGGAGAAGACATCGGTGTTTAAGACAGTGAACAGAACTATCTCTCCGCAGTAATCGCCGTTTGTACCGCCTGTCTGGTTTAGATCGCTGTTGTTGCCCCATGTCGTGTAGTGCCGAAAGTAAATATGCGCAAATGGGCCTGTTCCATTGCCATTGTTGCCAGCCATAAGCCCGCGACCGCCGTTGGCAACAAGGATGTTATTATCTGCGACAGCTTGTGCTGCATACGGGGACGATGGTCCGTCCGGGTAACCCGAGTCTCCGTCGAATGTATCGAAGCTAAGACCTTCGCCATCTGTAGGCGGTCCTCCGTTGCACGGGTTAACATCAACGATTCCGAATGAGAAATTTCCAGCTACGTAAATGTGCGTCCCCGGCAGGGAATCCGACTCGACAGGTTGGTAGATATCTATTCCGTTATTGCAACCATTATTCGCTAGGGCAGCGTTGAAGGCAATGTTCCCCACGATTACAATGTAATCTACACTCGCGGTGCCGTTATTGCCAGAAGCGAAGCCATTGTACCCGCAGCCATTCGCAACGTCATTCGCAAAAATGATATGATGAATTGTAATAGGAGTTGTCCAGTTTGGTTCGGCAAGAAAACAAGTTCCAGCCGTATCTCCCGAAGTTGTTGTAACTTCCCACCCTTGAACACCCCAGTAGTTTTGATCAACCCACATTCCCTGAAGAGTACTTGAAGAGATTTTACAGGCGTCGAAGGTTACACATTTAAGCCAGGCGACATTATTCCCGGCGGGGCATGTCACGGTGCCCCACTTGCCAGTGCGGAAGTTGGATGCAGAATAACCTGTACTCGCCGCTGCGATGATGACGTCTCCGCAGTTGAGCGAGTGATTCGGAGAAAGCCACGGCAACGCCTGAGACCGGCCGTCGTTTGAGTCATTTCCGCCATCTGCTGCCGTCGCAAGGTAGTATGTCGTTCCCGCGGGCGGCATAATTGTTACGTCGGCTGATGCGGATTCGCTTGGATCCGCCACGCTGGTTGCTGTAATGGTTACAGTGGCAGGAGAAGGCACAGCCGTCGGGGTAGTGTAGAGCCCGCTCGAAGAGATCGTTCCGCAAGCTGTTCCGGTGCAGCCAGTTCCCGCCACCGTCCAGGTCACCTCTGTTTGCGATGTTCCTGTGACGGAAGCAGCGAATTGCTGAGTCGCCCCGGTAATCACAGATGCGCTGGTTGGGGTCACTGCGACGTGGACCGCAGCTATACCTGTGCCGCTCAGGCCGATCACAGCCGTGGCGTTTGTTGAAGAATTGCAAATGATGGTCAACTGACCCGTTGCCACACCCGTAGCGGCCGGATCAAATTCTATTCCCAGCGTCGCTGTCTGGCCCGGATTCAAGGTTGCTGGGAATGTGACCCCTGCCAGCGAGAAGCTTGTTCCCGTCAACGTTGCCGAGTTGATGGTTACCGGTGCCGTGCCGGTAGACGTCAAGGTCACGGACTGCGTCGCTGTTGAATTCACTTCCACGTTGCCGAATGGCACGCTGGTCGCGTTAATGCTCAGCGTTGGCACGGCTGCATTCAACTGCAGGGCAAAGCCCTCGGACACGCCGCCTGCGCTCGCCGTCAGGGTCGCCGCTTGCGCGGTCGCGACCGAAGACACAGTGGCAGTGAACAAAGCGCTGGTGGCATTGGCCGGCACCGTCACTGTCGCGGGCAACGTCACAGCTGCGCTGCTGCTCGCAAGGCTGACACTGAATCCGCCGCTGGCTGCCGCCGCATTCAGCGTCACCGTGCAGGCATCGGTTCCCGATCCCGTCATGGACGTGCTGCTGCAAGAGAGCGCGGTTAGCACCGGTGTGCCTGTGCCGCTCAGGCTGATCATCGCCGTGGGGTTGGTGGAGGAGTTGCTGGCGATGGTCAACTGACCCGCCACCGCGCCCGCGGCGCTGGGATTGAATAGCACACTGAGCGTCATCGCCTGGCCCGGCGTCAACGTGACCGGGAGGGTGGCCGCCGACAGCGTGAAGCCCGCGCCCGCCACCGTTGCCGAACTGATCGTAAGCGGCGCAGTACCCGTGGATGTCAACGTTACAGACTGGGTCGGGTCCGCGCTGACTGCAACACTGCCGAAGGTCAAACTGGTCGTGCTGATGTTTAGCGTGGATGTGCCCTGGTTAACTGTTAACGTCACCGCCTGCGTTGCAGTGGTGTAATCTGTGTTGTCGGTCGGTGTGAAGGTAGCCGTGATGGCGTGACTGCCTACAGTCAACACTGTGCCCGCTGCCGGTGAGTAGCTGAAGATGCCAGCCACCGTCGATGAAGCGTCAAGCTGAGCGCTGCCCAGAGCAGTTCCGTAGGGGATGGCCGCTGGAGTGTTCCAGGTGATCGTCGGCGTGGCCTTGTTGACCACCTGAGTAATGGCACCGGATGTGACGGCGCCGTAGTTGCTGCTCCCGGGCCAGCTCGCAGTGATGGTGTGGGATCCCGCGATCAGCGAGCTCGTTGTAAGCGTCGCAGTTGTTCCATTGATCGTGCCAGTGCCGATGGTGGCACCGCCGTCATAGAATGTCACGATGCCGGTGGGGCCACGGGAGATTGTTGCTGTGAAGGTCACCGCGCCGCCGTAAGTGGATGGTGAGCCTGATGTCGCCACGGTCAGCGTCGTCGCTGTAGCGGCCCCCAACGTCAAGCTGAAGCTCTCGGAGACTCCGTCCGCACTGCCCTTCAAGGTCACGGTCTGGGCGGCAAGGACGGACGACACAGTCGCCGGGAACCCTGTGCTGGTGGCATTCGCCGGCACCGTGACTGTGGCCGGTACCGTCACCGCCGTGCTGCTGCTCGACAGGCTCACGCTCAGGCCGCCGCTCGGTGCCGCCGCGTTCAGCGTCACCATGCAGGAATCGGTCCCCGAGCCCGTCATGGACGCGTTGCTGCAGGAGAGCGCGCTCAACGCCGCCGCCGGCGTGCCTGCCGTGCCTGTGCCGCTCAGGCCGATCACCGCCGTGCCGTTGGTCGAAGAGTTGCTGATGACGGTCATCGCACCTGTCTCCGTTCCAGCGGCGGCAGGATTGAATTGCACATTTAGATTATAGGTTCCACCAGCAGCTATCGTGACAGGAAGGGTACTTAGGCCCTGAACGGAGAAGGACTGCCCAGTCAGGTTAAGTTGGGTAACCTCGACCGGTGCCGAACTCCCATTCAAGAGAGAGACTGTGGTGCTGGCCGTTTGACCGATAGACACAGCGCCAAAGGTGACTGTGTTGGGGGATGCGACGAGGGTTCCCATATCCCCTGCGTTCACCAGATGAATTCCGCAACCAGACAGGACGAGAAGGAGACAGCAGGACAACATGATGAGTAGAGCAGTGCGCCAACGGTTGCGCCAGCAGATTTGAGCACGACTGTGCGCTCGGCGTTGTTTCAGTCGCGAACGGCTATTGCAGGGCGATACAGTGTATTTTGCAAATTCGGGATCCGATGGGGGGCGAACCAGAACTCCGTACATCACTTCACCTCTGCGAGCGCTCTCGCGCTTAAGCCTTTTCAGGCCCTCACTTCCTTTCTCGGAAGACTTCAGTAAAGTTTAGCATCGAATTCCGCACGTAAGTAACCATTAAGTGTTACGCGTGCGTAACTTTCGTGTTGCCCGATTAAGATCTTAGTGTTTCTTTTACTTAGAGAAGTTTTGTGCGAATTCAATGCTGCCGGATTGCTTTAGAAAACGGTAAGATATGGCCAATTGCAGAAGGCAGTCCGCGCGATGGTAACCACTTATGTGGTTACCATCGCAGAGGCTTCGTTATGGCGCAGAGGGATACGGGTCATTTCTGGGATGTTCCTCCGGTAACGGGTGTAAAACCCGCTCGTGAGTTCTGGTTCCAATCTTGAGCTCGTCCCTTCCGCCGAGACTGGGTACACAACTGGCTGCCGCAATTGTCTGGCCGTGGCAGCTACTGTGTAGTATTGGCCGTTTCAGATGGAAGCTCACCCGTATAGAAAGCAATGCCCGTGAGTGGGCCGATTGCCAGCAGCGTGGCGGCAGCCGAACTCAAGGCGAACCACATGCTGATCGGCGAGGCGGAGAGCCCGATTACCGGTCTTGCACGGGGGACCTGGAGCAGGGGCCGGCCCGGGCAGTGTACCGGGCCGTCGAGAGGCTAGAGATGGAAACCAGCCCGCCGCCCGATCTGAGCCTGATCGGTATGAAGCGTTACTCGACCATGACCGTGCAGTACTCGCGCGGCTGCTCATTCAACTGCGAGTTCTGCGACATCGTCGAGAACCACGGTCGGCGGCCGCGCACCAAGGCTGTGGCCCAGGTGTCGGCCGAACTGGATGAGTTGCGCGCGGCGGGCCGGCGCGAGGCGGTGTTTACTCCTCGGCAACTGTTGCCAGACAGGCCCGGCGCTCCGTCGGCGAGCGGAGTTTCAATACTCTAGGAGTCTGTCGGAAATAAGAAAATTGGAAACCGTAACCCATTCTGAATCAACAGCATACGTAATTGCGTAGAATTTGCAAGTTGTTGGTTCTAAAGGGTGGAAATTCTATTCCCGACAGACTCCTAGAAAATGCGATAGGCAATCCCGACGCTGACTCCGTACGGCATCGAGTGCGGT
>OCZT010001295.1_pt1 | contig 25854 bp, 19 predicted proteins | sample 1539031 | NCBI WGS metagenome assembly OCZT01 (sample SAMEA3539308, study PRJEB22396) | soil metagenome | biome: tundra; feature: field; material: soil | place: USA | collected 2010-05 | depth 0.15 m | reverse complement strand
TGTCGTGGAGCTTCAGGTCCAGGAAGACGGAGTGGCCGCGCGCCACCAGCGGCTCCAGAACGGCCGGGCCGGCGGCGACGAACAGCTCCAGCCCCACCTTGAACCACTGGCAGGTGTTCTCCAACTGACCCACCAGCCTGGCCGCCGAAGCCGCATCGGGCACGTCGAGGGCTACAATAAGCCGCTTGCGGGCTTCCTCCAAAGGGCTTGTCGCGGGCGCGCGCGCGAAGGCGAAGCTGGGGTTCAGTCGTTCGGGGATGGGCATACCTTCATCCTAAAGGATTGTCGGTTCCGGCGCGGGCAGCTGGTTGCTCAGGCCTGGGCCGCCATCGGCACTGGACCGGTGGCGCGGCATGCCGCCTGGTCCTGCGCGGGCAGAAAGCGGCACAGGTACTGAACAGGATCGTCGGCGGCGGCCATCTGGCGCAGGTGATACTTCCACACATCCGCCTTGATGGTGCGCCGGGTGAAGGGTTTGCGCGTAACCTGTATCACGTTTCCCTGGGCGTTCAACCTGGAATAGGTGGTGGCGGGAATCATGAAGCTCATCTGCGCTCCCGTCCTCCAGAAGCAGCGCGCAAACTCGTGGGAGAAGAGCAGCGTGTAATGCCGGCCCTCGTCGGCCAGCAGGGCGAGTGCCTGCTCGGCGCCCGGCCACGACGGATGCACATTGGCCAGGAACCAGCAGCGAAACTCGAATCCGTTAAACTGAGCCTGATTCAGCAGCAGTCCAAGCATCTCTTTACGATTCATCTCATCGATCCTTCAAAAAAACAAATCTGGGGCAGCATGTGGAAGGCGCCCATGGCAACCAGCCGGGAAGGAACGGATTTTTCGAGCGTCTTCTGTTGATGGTTAACGTCAAACAGGCGTAAGTTTCCTTTTTTGTCCTTCTTTGAGCGATTGCGAGGGGGCGAGTTGGCTTTTTCGAGTTCGCGGCTCCGCAGCGCAATGGAAAAGTGGTTCACACTTATCAATTGCGGGAAACGCGCTGGAAATGAGTCAACAATTCTGCACCAACAGGCTGCTCCGGTTGCCAGGCTGTGTGTCAGCCTTGAAAATGAGCTACCTGGGGCCGGGTCCCCGGTGGTCAACAGGGAGGGGAATTGGGTTTGAAGACGGTTTCGAGCTGGATACGCGGCTGTGGATGGGGATTTTTGCTGTTGGCGGCCGTCGGCCTGGGGTGGGCTTCCGGAGTTCATACCAATCCGCTGAACCGCGACCCGCTGGTGCGCGAGGCCTTTGAACACTTCTACAACCTGGACTATCCCGGCGCCGTGGAGCGGTTCGAGCGGTTTCATGCCATGCATCCGGGCGATCCGCAGGGCACGGCGCTGCTGCTGGATGCCGTGCTCTTCCAGGAACTTTACCGGCTCGATCTATTGGACACCACCTTCTACGCCAACGATGGCTTCCTGACCGGCCGCCACGCCACCAGCGAAGATCCAAAGAAGCGGGACCGCATCCTGGCGCTGGCCGACGAGGCCATCCGCGAGGCCGACTGGCGGATCGGCAAGAATCCCAACGATGTAGATGCGCTCTATGCCCGGGGATGGGCGCGTGCCCTCAAGTGTACCTATCTGGCCATGGTCGAGCGGGGTTATGGCGCGGGCCTGCGGCTGGCCATCAAGGCCAAGGACGACCATTTGCGGGTGTTGCAACTGGACCCGGATTATGTGGACGCAAAGCTGGTGGTGGGGGTCTACGAGTACGTGGTGGGAGCGCTGCCCACGCCCTTCAAGCTGCTGATCGGCTTTGCCGGCATCACCGGATCGAAGACGCGCGGCCTGGAGATGCTGAACGACGACGGCAATCGCGGCGTGGTGACCAACGTGGAGGCCCGCACCACGATTGCGTTGTTTCTGCGCATGGAGGCGAGGTACGAGGATGCGGTGCAGGTGGTGCGCGCCCTCAAGAACCAGTACCCTCACGACTTCCTGTTCTGCCTGGAAGAGGCCAACCTGCGCAAGGATGCCGGCGAAGGCATGAGGGCGGTGGTGACCTACCAGGAGATTGTCGCCAACAGCAAGAAGCCGGGTTACTTTGCCGAGGCGCGCCTCGAGCTGCTCTATTTTGGCCTGGGCAATGCAATGCGCGGGCAGAGGCACTACGCTGAGGCGGCGCAGTCCTATGAGCAGGCCGCACGGACCAAAAACGTGGGTCCGGAACTCAAGATACGGTCGCTCGTGGCCGCCGGGGAGTGCCACGATCTGAACGGTGAGCGCCAACTGGCGGTCAGGGACTACAATGCCGCCATCGAAGCTGGCCCTGAAACCACCCGCGCCGATACCGCAAGAAAGCGCCTTCGCAACCCCTACAAGGGCATCTGAGAGCCCCGTTCGGCCCTTTCCGAACTCCCTGGAATGGAACCGCCGGCGTCCCGGCGCCGTATGTTCACATTGGTTGGGGTTTCTGGAGGAGGGATCGACAATGGCCGTCTTTTGTCAACGCTGTGGAACCGGGTTGCCGCCGAGCGCGCGGTTCTGTTCGAACTGCGGCGCGGTCGTTCCCGTCGCAACGTACATGCCCGGCAGGCCTCTGGTCCGCCCCATTGTGGGCCGCCAGATTGCCGGGGTCTGCATAGGCCTGGCGCAGGCCTATGGCTGGGATGTCGCACTGGTCCGCATCTTCGCGGTAATCGGGTTCTTCTTCTCCGGCGGGCTGGTGGCCGTGGCCTACCTGGCCGGCTGGATCGGCATTCCCGAGGAGCCTCTCCCGCTGCCGTGAGCGTATCCTCGTAAGGTATGAAAGGTACCTACGAATCGGCCGGGGCGACGCTGGCTTTTCGCGACACCGGGGCAGGCCTGCCCGTGGTTTTTCTTCATCCCACGCCCCTCGATGGGGAGTACTGGCGGCCGCTGACCGAGGATCTGGCCGGTGTGCGCGCCATTGTTCCCGACCTGCGCGGGCACGGCGTCTCGCAGCTGGGAACCCTGCCGGTGGGCGGCTTCGCCCTCGTTCCCGATGCTCCCGTGCTGACCGGGGAGCGGTTGGCCGCCGATGTTCTATCCCTCATGGATCGTCTTCATCTGCCCGAGGCGGTCTTTGCCGGCTGCTCGATCGGGGGCAACGTGCTGCTGGAGTTGTGGCGCCAGGCCTCCGAGCGTGTGCGCGGACTGGCCTTTGTCTGCTCCAAGCCCCAGCCGGACGCTTCTGCCAACCTGGCCCGGCGCGCCGCCACCATCGCCCAGGCCAGGGCCGGCGGGAGCGCTGCGCTCTTTGACGGCATGGCCCAGACCCTGATCGGGGCAACCGCCCGCGAGCGCCGTCCCGAGGTCGTGACCGAACTGCGGGCCCGCATGACGCTCACCCCTGAGGCCCTGGTGGCCGTTCAGGCTGGCCTGGCCACGCGGCCTGACTCGTTGCCCACCGTGGCTACGATCGAAGTTCCTGTCCTGGCCATTGCCGGCGGCGAGGACCCCGGAGTCGCGCCAACAGAAATGGAAGCCTTCCACGCCGCGCCCGGCGGGTGCGAGTTCCACCTGTTGCCCGACGCCGGCCACTTCGCAGCCTATGAGCAGCCAAGAAAAGTCGCCGCCTTGCTGGCCGAGTGGCTGCGCCAGCTCGACGCCTGAGAGGGCAGGTCAGTTTCCTGGCGGGGAGGGTTCCTATTCAGCCCGGAGCGCCACCGAAAAGTCGGCGTCGTATCGCGAGGCTGTCGCCATCAGTTCCTCAATCGCGGAGACGGTGTGAATGCCGCCCCTGGCCCCGGCCGACATGCAGTTCAGAGCCGCGGCGGCGCAGGCAAAGTCGAGCTGCCGTTCCAGAGGCCAACCCTGGAGCAGTCCATAGATGAATCCAGCGTGGAAGATATCTCCCGCGCCGGTTGTATCCACCACCGGCACCCGGTAAGCGCAGCTCAAGTGAAGCCGCTCACCATCCCAGGCCAGCACGCCATCCTGCCCCAGCGTTGCGGCCGTCAGCACGCATCCGTAGCGCGCTTGCATCCCACGCAGCGCCTTTCCCAGGTTGTTCTCCTTCATCAGCCGGCAGGGGAAATCCCTGCTCACGATGAGATAGTCCACCTTCTCGATCAGCCGCTCCACGCCGGGGTACAGCTCATCCAGGTCGGCGATCACCGGAATCCCCGCGGCGCGCGCCCAGCCGGCCGCCAGTGTCGCCGCGGCCGTATCGTAACCGTCCACGTGCAGCGCGCGCGCATTCACAATCCACTCGTGCTTGAGGTCGGCGGGCTCGAGCACAAGCCGCTCGTCTTTTCTGCACAGAACCGTCCGCTCGCCCCCGCCGTCCACAATGATCAGCGACTGCGGACTGGCTGCTCCCGCAACCGAGATGAGCCGCGCCTCTACTCCCGCGTGGGCAAACGCATCGCGGTGCAGCCGTGCGGCGTCGTCGTCGCCCAGCTTGCCCACGTAGCGGGTACGCAGTCCCCAGCTCTGGCAGGCCACCACCGTGGTCGCGGCCTGTCCGCCAGGCATGACCGTGGCGCCACGAAACTCAACCTTGGAGCCGCGCGCGGGGTAATCGGGAAGAGGAATCAGCGTGTCGGTGGCGTTGAGCCCAACGCCCACCAGGTCAACCTTCTCGGGCTCCGTCATATTGGTCATTGTAGCGGCAGCAAAGGTTTGCTAGGAGAACCGCGTGGCCTTCCACAGCGCCCAGCCGCACACCGCCGCCGTAGCCACCGGCACCGCCACGAGCGCCCACAACCAGCCCAGGTTCATCGCCAGCGCCGGAGCCTTGGCATGCACGCCAAGGTAGACAAACACGCCCACGGCCGCGGCCACGATGGCGTAATCCCACCATCCGCGTAGCTGACGGCCGTCTCCGGGCCCCGGGCCGCTGAAGGCTTTCACCACACGGTCGTAGTCCAGGCGGTAGCGCGTGCACTCGCGCAGCAGCGCCTCGTTGGTCGAGGCGTTCTCGCGCTCGGTCGCGATTGCCGTGCTCACGGCCAGGGCTCCGCCAATCATCACCAGCGACCCGGCCACCACCAGCAGCCGGTGAGCCCCGTCGGCGTGCGCCAGCTCGCCAAACACCAGCGCGCCCCACGCCATTCCCCAAAGCTGGTTGGTGTTCGAGAGTGGAATGCCGCGGCCAATCCCCAGGTACTTGGTGGCAAACTGCTGGAAAAGGTCGCCGATGACCCAGGCAAACCCGCCCAGAAACAGCCAGAAGAGCATGTGCATGGTCTCGGGCGAATGAAAGAGGGCGGCCTTTGTCCCACCATCCAGAGCCAGCACCAGCGCAAAGACCGTGCCCAACTCCCCCACGGTGAAGACGGTGACAAACGAGAGCGGATTCATGCCGCTGATGTACGCCTTGCGGTAGGGAATGTACATGGTGCCCCAACACAAGGCTGCGCCCGCTGCGGCCAGGATGCCGCTTGCCGCGCGGCCGGTATGGGCGCCCCCATCATGGATGGTGGCAAAGCCCAGCATCACCGCGGCCGCCACAATGGCCAACGCTCCCACGACCACCTTGGCCACATTCCTGCCGCTCGCGCCCTTGAGTTCTCCGAACAGCACGCGCCCCCACAGGATGCCGACCAGCGAGTTGGCATTCCACAGCGGAAAGGCAATGGTCAGCCCCACATCGCGAATGGCAAAGACGGTGAGCGTGTTGGCCACGGCCCACAGCATCCCTGCCAGGATCGCGGTCAGCAGCAGGTGCCGATTCTTGTTGAGGTCCGCGAACACCGACTGCGTTCCTTTGAGCAGCGTGGGAACCGTCCAGCGCGCCGTGAACACGCCGGCTACCATGCACAGCGAGATCGCATACGGCGACAGGCCGGAGTTGACCAGCTTGGTGGGAGCTTCGGCCGCTCCCAGCCACACCCCGGCAGCAAGCCCGCACGCCACGCCAATCCCATGGCCGGCTCCAGATCGGATTCTCGCTCTCGTCCTTGCCGTTCCGCTCATCGGAGTCCTGGCAGTCCCTTCCTTGCGCCTCGCAACTCCCCCGGCGCGCATTCGTGCTTCGCCGCGCCCGGCCGCGGAGGCGGATGGAATCAATGCAGCGTGATGAGGAGCGCCAGACCGATGAAGAAGACGGCGAGTGGAATCAGGAAGTGGCTGTCGGTAAGGATGGCCCTGGTCTTCTCGGAGAATGTCATCTGTGTCCTGTCGGCTTGCGCGTGATCGACTGGCGCCAACATATCGGCGCGGCGGGTCCGCTGTCAAGAAAGCGCGCTTGCCGGCTCCTCTTGCGTTGGAGTAGAGCAAAGCTCGAACGCCGCCCTGAAATGCTGTAGGCTCAAGAGAGGATTCTTCCCCCCGAAAGCTCATCTTGACATCATCTCCGCCTCCATCGCCGCGCCCCTTCCATCACCCGCAGCCCGGCAGCGCTCTGCACTGCGGCAAAGTCTCGCTTGAGGTCCTGGCCCGGCGCTACGGCACGCCGCTCTATGTCTACTCCGCCGACCAAATTCTGGAGCGGCTGGGGCTCTTTCAGCAATCGCTGGCCGGCCGGGATCACCTGGTCTGCTACGCCGTCAAGGCCAACTCCGCGCTGGCCATTCTCAAGCTGCTGGCCGGCCGCGGCGCGGGCTTCGATATCGTCTCCGGAGGCGAACTGGAGCGGGTGCTGACCGCAGCGCCCGAGGCAGCCGGCCGGGTCGTCTACTCCGGCGTGGGCAAGACGACCGCCGAAATCGACCGTGCGCTGACGGCGAACATCCTCGAATTCAACGTCGAAAGCGAGGCGGAGCTGGAACTGCTGGCCGCGCGCGCGCAGAAGCTCAAGCGCAAGGCCCGCTTCGCCCTGCGCGTCAACCCGGACGTCTTTGCCGAGACCCACCCCTACATCTCCACCGGCCTGCGCGAGCACAAGTTCGGCATCGACATCCGGCGGGCCCTGGCGATTTACAAGAGCGTGGCCGGCAACCGCTGGCTTGAGCCGCACGGCGTCAGCGTTCACATCGGCTCGCAGATTCGCTCCACGGACCCCTTTGGCGCGGCCATGGAGCGGGTCAGTAAGCTGGTGCGCCAACTCAAGCGCGAGGGCATCGCCCTCCAGGCGGTCGATGCCGGCGGTGGACTGGGCATCGACTACCACGCCGGCAAATTCGATGCCGCGGCCAAGGTGCGCGAGTACGCCGCGGCCCTCGAAGACGCATTGCAAGGCTTCGATGGGCGGCTGCTCATCGAGCCGGGCCGCTTCCTCGTCGCCCAGGCCGGGGCGCTGGTCGCCCGCGTCCTCCAGGTCAAGCAGAACGGCAAGAAGACCTTCGTCATTACCGACGCCGCCATGAACGACCTCATCCGCCCGGCGCTTTACCAGGCCCATCACGAGATCGTGCCGGTAAGGCCGCGGGAAGGGAAGCCGCGCATCGTGGACGTGGTGGGGCCGGTCTGCGAGACAGGCGATTTTTTTGCCCGCGACCGCAAGCTCCAGCCCCTGGAGCCCGGCGACCTGGTGGCCCTGCTCGACGCCGGCGCCTACGGCATGGCGCAAAGCTCGAACTACAACACCCGCCTCCGTCCCGCGGAGGTTCTCGTAGAAGGCGCGAAGGCCCGGCTTATCCGCCGCCGCGAAACCATGGCCGACCTGCTGGCGCCGGAGAGGTTTGCTGCCGAAGCCTGACCTTGCCCATCGCAAATCCTGAAACTCGCGCCTCCCCCGGCCCGTCCTGATAAGGTATTGCGCGGAGGATTTTTGCGATGCAAATGGGAACGAAAGTGGCGTGTGTCCTGGCAATGGCGATGCTCGCCCTGGGGCTGTCCACAGCCGTTTATGCCGATTCATTGACGGCAAAGACCGAACAGGGCAAGGTACACGGCAAGACCATCAACGACGGCAAGGTGAAGGCGTTTCTTGGCCTGCCCTACGCGGCGGCTCCGGTTGGCGACCTGCGCTGGAAGGCGCCTGAGCCGCCGCCCAAGTGGAAGGGCGAGCGCGATGCGACCAAGTTTGGCGCCCACTGCGCGCAGGGCCGCGTCTTTGAAGACATGGTCTTCCAGGACGGCGTGGCCAGCGAGGACTGCCTGTTCCTGAACGTCTATGCGCCGGCCGACGCCAAGGACAAAAGCAAGCTGCCCGTCATGTTCTGGATTCACGGCGGCGGCTACTCCGGCGGCGCCAGCTCTGAGCCGCGCCACAACGGCGACTTTCTGCCCCTCAAGGGCGTGGTGCTTGTCACCATCAACTACCGGCTGGGCGTCTTCGGCTTCCTGGCTACGGTGGACTTGGGGCACGAGGCCAACGGCGCGGCAGGGAATTACGGCCTGCTGGACATGGTCTCTGGCCTTCAGTGGGTCAAGGCTAACATCAAGCAGTTTGGCGGCGATCCGGACAACGTGACCATCTTCGGCGAGAGCGCCGGCTCGTTTGCCGTCAGCACGCTGATGGCGTCTCCGGTGGCGCGGGGCCTTTTCCATAAGGCCATCGGCGAGAGCGGCGCGGCCTTCAGCGATGTGCTGCCCACCGACACCCTGGAAGCGCGCGAGAAGAAGGACGGCGAGTGGGTGGCCACGCTCGGCGTCAAGTCGCTTGAGGAGTTGCGCGCCCTCTCCACCGACAAGATTCTGGATGCAGTCAAGGCCAAGGCCAAGGGCATGAACGGCTTTCCGCCGGTCATCGACGGCAAGTTTCTGGTCGAGCCGGAGGCCGACACCTACGCCGCCGGAAAGCAGGCTCATGTGCCGCTGCTGGCCGGCTGGAACCGCGACGAAGGCAGCTTCGCCGCCATGCGCGGCGTGACGGCGGACCAGTTCAAGCTCTTGGGGGGTGGCCTTTTCAAGGAGCGCGCCCCTGAGTTCCTCAAACTCTACCCCGGCGATTCCGACGAGCAGGCGCTGCGTGCGGCCATCGATTACGGCAGCGACGCCTTCATCGCCTTCGCCACCTGGAAGTGGCTGGAGGCGCACCGCAAGACCGGGGACTCTCCCGTCTACCGCTACCACTTCGAGTTGGCCGCTCTGCCCAGCAAATACCACCCCGGCGCCTTCGCCTTCCACTCCGACGACATCGAGTACGTCTTCGGCACGCTGGACACCCGCCCCGGCGAAACCATCCGTCCCGAGGACCGCAAGCTGAGCGAGCAGATGATGGGCTACTGGACCAACTTCGCCAAGACCGGCGACCCCAACGGAGAGGGCCTGCCCGTGTGGCCCAAGTACGACAAGGACGACTCGCTCATCCACCTCGACAGCACCATCACCTCCGGCCCGGACACCCTGCGCCCGCGCTACGAGTTTCTGCTGAAGGGATTGCCGGCGTTCCATTTCTGAGTTGCAATGGAGCAGGGAAGACGCAAGAATGGCCGCCTTCGGGCGGCCATTCTTGTGTGCAATGCAGATTTCAATGGAAACGGGCGCGGATCAATCTGGCTTGAAGGTCTCTATCCTCGCCGACAGATCAGCGATTGACTCCCGCGGCCGCGGCAAATCCGGCCGATTGCACCGGGGGAATCGTGCCTGCCGTCGGCTGGTCGGCGAAGGAGGAGTTCTTGGCATTGATGGCGGCCGAGTAGTCGGGGCCGAGGCCGAGTTTCTTGATGGCCCGGGAGTCGGGCATCAGTTTGGTTTGCCAGCCCTGGTCGGCCTGGAACTTCTGCATGGCCGCTTCAGTGGTCGCGTCCCACTGGCCGGTGGCCTCACCGGTCAGATAATGCTCGCGGATCAGCGCCTGCTGAATCTCCGTCACGCGGGTTGATTCGATGGCCTGCTGGCCGTGAAACTTCTGCTTCTTGGCGGCTTTGTGGGAGCTGTGCGTGTGGCCGCTTGTGGGAGCCCGATGCACACGGGAGGCGAAGGCCGGTGATGCAGCCAGGGCCGCGGACAATACAAATGCCAGGCTTGCTCGTAAAGAAAGCACGCTGGTTCCACCTCTTAGAGAACAGTTTTGACCGGACTTTCCGTTGCAGTTTAGCGGAACGTCCCGCATTGAGGCAAGGAGAAAATGGAGCCGGTATCAAGAATCTACCGGGCTGCGGGAAGGGGGCGCCGGAAGCGGGAATCCGCCGCCGGCGCCCTCCCAAACGCTACTGCAACGTTCCGCCCACGTAGTTGATGCCTTCGTTGGGATGGCGCGGGTCCATGATTTCGAACACCACGTCGTCGCCGGTCTTGAGTTTGCCCACCACGGCATCGAACTGGTCCTTGGCGCCGGTGGGCTGCTTGTTGATGCGAGTAATGACCAGGCCGGGCTCCAGGCCCTGCAGGTCGGCGAACGAGCCGGAGCGCACCGACTGGATGACCATGCCGGGGGTGTGCAGCTTGGCGGCGGTGGAGGGCGAGACCTCGCGGACCACGATGCCCAGTTTGGTTTCGCCGACGTCGCCCTTGTCGTCAGGGTTCACTTCGGCTTGCTGGTTGCCCAGGTCGGCAAAGACCTTGTCGCGGTCGCCGATGGTGACCGTGGTGTCGGCCTGCTTGCCGTCCCGCAAGTAGCCCAGTCGGATGGTCGATCCCGGCCTGCGGCTGGCAATCTCACTCACCAGGTCGTCGCCGTCCTTGATCGAGTGGCCGTCGATGGCGGTGATGATGTCACCCGGCTTGAGCCCCGCCTTTTCGGCAGGACCGCCCGGATGGATCTTATTCACCAGGACGCCGTTCTTGAAGCCGTAGACGCGGTTGATTGCGCCCGAGAGCCCCTGGCGGAATTCAATGCCGATGGAGCCACGCGTCACCTTGTGGCTGGGGCTGATGAGGTCGTTGTAGACCTCGGCGACGGTGCTGGACGGCATGGCGAAACCGATGCCCTGGTAGCCGTTCGATTGCGTGAAGATGGCCGTGTTCACGCCGACGACCTCGCCGTTCATGTTCAACAGAGGGCCGCCCGAGTTGCCGGGGTTGATGGCCGCGTCGGTCTGGATGAAATGCTGGAACTGGCCGCTTGGGCCGGGCTCGATGGTGCGATTCTTGGCCGAGATGATGCCGGCGGTGACGGTCTGCGACAGCGCAAAGGGGCTGCCGATGGCCTCCACCCAGTCGCCCACCTGTGCCATGTCGGAGTTGCCCAGCTTCACGGTCGGCAGCGGCGTGCTGGTGTCGATCTTGATGACCGCGAGATCCGTGGCCTTGTCGGTGCCGATGACCCGCGCCGGCCGGCCCAGGTCCTGCGAGTCGGGGTCGGTCGAAAGCTTGACGTAAATCTTGTCGGCCTTCTCGATCACGTGGTTGTTGGTGATGATATAGCCCTTGGGATCGACGATGAACCCCGAGCCCAGAGACTCGCGAACCTGACCGTCGTCCCCGCCTTCCTGGCCGGGAATCTGGCCGCCGAAGAAGCGGTTGAAGAAGTCCTGGAAGTTGTCCTGGCCCTGGCCCTGCTGCTGGTTGTCTTCCTCGTCGTCGCCGGGATTCTGCGGATTGGGTTGAACGCGGCTGTGGGGATTGCGCCGGCCCTTGTTGGCCGCATGCTTGGGCAGGGTCTGGGTGTTGATGTTCACCACCGCCGGCTCAACCCTCTTGGCAATCTTCACAAACTCGTTTTCGGGGACGGTGGAGTTGAGCACCTTCAATGGAGTGGCGTCGGCGCTGTCGTTCTGCTTCTCCTGTCCGCGGACCCCGTGAGCGAGAAAGGAACCGCCCACAATGGCGGCCGAGAGAGTGGCAAGCAAGACAAATGCTGAAGCGAGACGGCGTGTGCGCAGCCGTTCGAAGAGCGATTTCATGGGTTCGTCGACCTCGTCAGGTGACCAGCCTTGCGGCTGGGATGTGAATTGCACCAGGTAACAGTATAGCCAGTAGCGGGCAAACCCGTCTGGCTGGCGGTTCCTGCGCCATATTTGACCCAGCAGCGCCGGGTGCGGCCGGGATCTGAGCCCGGTCTGCGGATGCTCCTGGGCACGGCGGCACGGCGACAAGAAGAACCATTCCACTGATATAGACGTGGGTTCGCCGAAAGAGTCGCGGAGGGGCCGTGCTACCATCCCTCATGGATTTCGCTCGGAAGAACCCGGGAATCGTTGTCTTCGTTGCTCTTTCGGCCCTTGCCACCGGGCTGGCAGCGCCCTCCTGCGCGGCCCAAAATGCGGCCCAGCCCGCAGCCCAGCACGCGCCCCCCGCACCCTCGCCCAGCATCCTTGACCGCCTGAATACCATGCTGGCCGGCGGCAAGAGCGCCTGGACTCCCGAACAGTTGGCGGTGATGGAGCGGCTGCGCGACGCTGCGCTCAAGGACCCCTATGCCCTCAACGAGCTGCGCCACCTCACCGACAATATCGGCCCGCGCCTGAGCGGCTCGCCCCAGGCACAGCAGGCCGTGGACTATGTGGCAGCCGAGATGCGCGCGCTGGGCGCCGAGGTCGCGCTTGAAAAAGCCCGGGTTCCGCACTGGGTGCGCGGCACAGAGACGGCCGAAGTGGTTTCCTGGCCGGGTCAGGCGCCGGGCACCACGCAGAAAGTGGTCCTTACCGCTCTGGGGGGCAGCGTGGCCACGCCCGCTGAAGGGCTCACGGCCGAGGTCGTTGTCGTGGACAACTGGAAGCAGCTTGGCGCTCTGCCGCCGGGTGCTGTGAAGGGCAAGATTCTGCTCTTCAACCACAGGTTCGACAAGGAACTGGCTGCGGAGGGACACGGGGGCGAAGCCTATGGCGGCGCCGTGGTCTATCGCGGCGCTGGTCCGATCGCCGGGGCGGGCGCGGGCGCGGTGGCCGTGCTGGTCCGCTCTGCCGGCGGCGCCGACTACCGGCTACCCCATACCGGCGTCACCGAGTATTCCGACGGCGTGCCGAAGATTCCCGCCGCGGCGGTTACCGCCGAGGACGCCGACCTGCTAAAGAACCTCGCCAGCCAGGGGCCGGTCAAGCTGCACCTGACGCTGACCCCGCAGACCCTGCCGGACGCTGTGAGCTACAACGTGATCGCCGACTGGAAGGGAACCGAGCTCCCCGAGCAGGTAGTGATTGTCTCCGGCCACCTGGACTCCTGGGACCTGGGAACCGGCGCCATCGACGACGGCGCCGGCGTGGTGGTCTCCATGCAGGCGCTTCACCTGCTGCATGAGCTGGGGATTCATCCCCGCCGCACGGTGCGCTTCATCGCATGGATGAGCGAGGAAGAGGGCTCGCAGGGCGCGGCTGCCTACATGGCCGACCACAAGGATGAGGTTGCCAACCACATCGGAGCCATCGAGAGCGATCTGGGCGCGGACCACCCCACCGGGATCTACTACTCCGGAAAGCCAGCGCTGGGCGGCTGGCTGCGGCCCGTGGCCGGAGTGCTGGACGCGATCGGCGCTGAAACCCTGGTGGGCGCTCCCGAAACCGGCGAGGATATTGGCGGGCTTACGGAAAAAGGCGTTCCCAGCTTCGCCCCGGTCCAGGACAACCGCACCTACTTCAACTACCACCACACCGCCGCCGACACCTTCGACAAGGTAGACCCGCGCCATCTGAACGAAAACGCCGCGGTGATGGCCGTGCTGGCCTACGCGCTGGCGGATTCGCGCGAACCGGCGCCGCGGTAGGTAGAAGCAGGGAACAGGGCGTGGCGACGCTGACCGGCAGGCTACCAGCCGCCAGAAACTGCCCTGAATAGACTTACCGATCCCTGGCCCCGGACCAATGCAGAAGCTTGCCGGGACTTCCGGTCCTAACCCCTATTCCCTGCGGGTGCCGGGTGCCCCAGGTCTCGCTTTTGAGACCTGGGAAAGCACGAATCCCACCCGCATCTTTCCCCAGCAACCAGGCTGGGTGCCCCATCCTTGCGACGTCTCTGTTCTTGTCGCAAGGGTGGGAGACCACAGACCTCAATCAATGTCTGTTCGTCGTGAACGGAGTCGAAGGACCTGCGTTTTGTCGCGGTCAGCAACAATGCCCGCGATAATCGCGATGTCGCGAACCTCCGAGGCAGGGCCACCAGCAGCTGGCAGCTGAAACGAAACAACGGTTCCCTGTTCCCTGTCTTTCTCACGCTTCATGCGCCGTAGGCACGTGCGGCTGCGGCATCAGCTCGGTCAGGGCGATGCCGGCCAGAATCATCAGCGCGCCGCAGGCCGGCCGCGCTCCCAACCGCTCGCCCATCACTACGAACGACGTAATCCACGCAAACACCGGCTCCATCGTCATCAGCAAGGCGGTGTGCGTCGAGGGCAGCACCGATTGCGCCCAGCTCTGGATGGAAAAGGCGGCGGCGGTGGCCAGCACGGCGGCAATCCCCAGCGCAATGGCCAGCCGTGGCGTCCACGTGATGTGCGGATGCTCGATCATCGGCAGGCTCAGCGCCATGAACACCGCGCAGAAGCCCACCTGCAACAGCGCCAGCGGCTGGAATCCGATGCGCGGCGACACGTGGCTCAACGCCAGGCAGTGGAACGCGAATCCGATGGCGCAGCCCAGGGTGAGCACGTCGCCCAGGTTGATTGAAGTCAGATCGGGAAGCAGGTTCACGATGGCGCTGAGTCCTGGGCTCTGCCCCTGGGTGTGCAGAGCTGTGGGCGCGGTCAGCAGCACAATCCCAATAAAAGCCAGTGCGGCGCCCAGGAAGACGTTCCAGTGGGGCGGTCGCGCACCGGGCGGACGCAGACCCGGAATCAGCGAGAACAGCGGCACCAGCACCACCAGCAGCCCGGTAATGAACGCCGACTTGGAAGGCGTGGTGCGGGCCAGGCCGGTGGTCTGGAACTGATAGCCCACGGCCAGGCAGAGGCCCACCAGGGCCCCGGCGGCCACCTGCCACGCGCGAATGCCGCGCCAGGAGCGGTGATAGACCACGCCCAGCACGGCGAAGGCCAGCGTCATCCGGACCAGGTTGAAGGCCGCCGGCGTGGCGTCGGCCAGCGCGCCCTTGATGAGCACAAAGGTCGATCCCCAGACGGCGACCACGAACAGCATCAGCAGGTAGGCGCGCAGCTTCATCTGTCTGGATTATGGCAGGAGTGGAAGGACTGTTTCTCGACCGGGATTGTAAGGGAAACAGGGAGGGTCAGGCGGAGAGGATTGTGTCCAGTTTCAGCTTGCAGCCCGAATCTCTTCCCTGACGATGCGGCGCAGTGTGTCTTCCAGTTTCGCGGCTTTTCCTTCCATGTGCTGGCGCAAGGCATCGTTGATCAGGGTCTGATAGCCTATCTTCCCCCCGGAGGCTTCCGCTTCTTTCAAGAAGAGATCGACGACTTCCTCATCGAGGCGAATCGTGATGCGTGTCTTGCCTCGCTGCTCCGGCCCCGGAGGGGTGATGCGCCCGCGCTTTCCCTGGCTGAAATCGTATTGCTGTTTCATCGGTCCTCCTCGTACTGCCTGCGCTCATCTGCCTCAGCCAATCGTGCTGAGATGATGCGAATATTCTTGCCTCGAAAGCAGTAGACCACCACCAGCATCCTCTCCTTGGCGCCCGTTCCAATCGACACAAAGCGATCCGCTAGAGGGTCGGACCCATCGTCCGTGATCGTAATGGCGTAGTCATCCTCGAACACCGGACAGGCCTCCGAAAAACGGACGCCGTGCTTCTTGAAGTTGGCCTCTGCCTTCTGGACATCCCACTCGAAGTCCATACTCTCCTCAGTATATGCACAAAATGTACATACCGCAATCCGGCATTCCGTCTATTGCCGATCCGCATTGCCTGCAAAGGCTTCCTGGCCGCTCACAAAGGTCCCGAGCACCACCGAGTAAAGAATGGCCGGGGCGCCGACCTTGTAGAGGTCGCGGTCCACCAGGACGAAGTCCGCATCGTAGCCGGGCGCGAGCTTGCCCTTGTGCTTCTCGGCAAACTCGGCGTAGGCCGAGCCCTGGGTGTAGGCGTAGAGCGCCTGGCCGCGCGTCAGCTTGTTCTCCGGGAAGTAGCTCTTCTTTCCGGCCTCGTTCATGCGCGTGACGGCGGCGTAGAGCCCGCGGAAGGGCGTGATCGGTTCCACCGGGTAGTCGGTGCCGAAGGCCAGCGGCACTCCGGCGTCGAGGAAAGCCTTCCAGGCGTAGGAGGTTGCCGCGCGCTTCGGTCCCAGCCGGTCTTCGGCCCAGTTCATGTCGGTCAGCAGGTGGTTGGGCTGCATCGATGCGATCACGCCCAGCTTGGCGAAGCGTTGAATGTCGGCCGGATCGACCACCTGGGCGTGCTCGATGCGGTCGCGCGCGCCCTTGGCCACCGTGGGCCAGCAGCGCTCCACCTTGTAGGGGTTCTTGTCTGCCGGCGCAAGCTGGGGGCAGGCGTCGTAGGTCTGGCCGTAGGCGTCCAGAGCCATCGCCGCCGCCTTGTCGCCAATGGCGTGAAAGCCCAACTGGAAGCCTGCCTGCGCCCGCTCCACCGCCATCTTGTTCAGTTGCGGCTGCGTGTACTGGGGTAGGCCGGTGTTGCCCGGATCGTCGGCAAACGGCGCCTTCATGGCCGCCGTACGCGAGCCTAGCGAGCCGTCCATGAATCCCTTCAGCATTCCCGTGTGCAAGAGCGGGTCGTTGGGGTCGTGGTGGGCGCGCATGGCCTTCAGCTTTTCCAGCGGCGCGGCAAACGGAAGCCACTCCGAGATGCGCAGGTGCAGATTCCCCTCCTTTTCCATCTCCTCGAACACCAGAAAATCCTGCCAGTCGCTGAAGTCCTGCACGCTGGTCACGCCGTGCGCCAGTGCGTCGGCGATGGCCAGCTCGTCGCCCTTGCGGCGCTCCTCGTGGCTGGGCGGCGGGATCACCTTCGAGACCAGTTCCTGCGCCGACTCGCGCAGAATGCCGGTGGGTTCGCCAGTGGCGTCGAGGTCGATCGCCCCGCCCTGCGGCGGCTTGGTCTTGCCGGTAATGCCGGCGGCAGCCAGCCCCGCCGAGTTGGCGATGGCGATGTGCCCGTCGATGCGGTCGAGGAACGTGGGATGGCCGCCGGTCACCTTGTCCAGGTCCTGGCGCGTGGGCAGGACTTTCTGCGCCCACAGCGTGTGGTCCCAGTTGCCGCCCGTCAGCCAGTGGCCGGCGGGCGCGTCTTTGGCAAACGCTTCAACCTTGGCCAGCATCGCCGCCAGCGACTTCACCCCGGTCAGGTCCACGTTCAGCTTGGTTCGCCCGGCTCCGCCCAGGTGGGTGTGCGCGTCGTTGAAGCCGGGAAAGATATAGGTGCTCGAATTGGCGGAATTCACGTCGCGCAGGTGGGTGTTCGGCCCGGCCAGCCGGGTAATCTCCTCGTTCGTGCCCACAGCCAGCACCTTGCCGCCGCCGATGGCCATGGCCTGCACGGTCTCCGGCTTATCTTCGGCCAGGCCCACGCCGGTGTAGATGACGGCATTGAAGAAGACGAACTCCGGCACAATGTCGGTCGCCGGCGCCGGCTTGACCCGCTTGGGCGGCGTGTGCCTGGTTGTGGGGGACTGGGCGGAGCAGAGAGACGTGGCGGCAAGGGCTGCGGCGAGCAGGGCGGTGTGGGCGCGCATGGGCGGAGTGTAGCAGACTGTTCTTCCGCGGTCATTCGCCAGGGATTCGCATCCCAACCCACCTGCTTTCAGCGAGTGGTCGTTGAGCATCATCCGAGGTTGGCTGGTGATGCACATCACGTCAGAGCTCTCTTCTTGTGGTAGACTTGGTTCCATGTTGAGCGGCGTCTTCCAGCGGGCAGCGGTGGCCATCCTATTGATGGGCTCCCTCCTTGCGCCGCTTGGAACCTGCCTGCAACGGACGCACAAGACCGGGCACAGTTGCTGCTCGCACGCATCCGAGTCCAGCAAGACCACCCAGCCGAATTGCTGCACCGCCAGCACCCCACTGCCAGCCGTTGTCGTTGCGCCAGACCTTCCCGGTCCGGCTCCGTTGACGGTTGCGCAGGAGTTCATCTCCTCGAATGAACCCTCCTTACCGGGTGAGCTTCCGATCTCGGCAGTGATCCCTCCGCAGTCTCCGCCTGCGGGCGCATTCAACTTGAGAATCTAGCTCTTCGCTTCCGCTGCGGCTGTCCGGAGTGTGCATTCCTGCGCTCTGGAGCATTCCTCCTGCCCTTTCCCACGGAGTTGAAGAGTGAAATCTATCTGTGTTGTTGCGCCGTTTGTACTGGCGCTGTCGATTGTCTGTCCGGGACAAACGGAGCCGCCCTCCGTTCCGATTCCTGGTTTGCCCGTAGCGCCCTTGTCTGTCGATGAGGCGGTGGCCGAGGCCCTCCAGGCCAACCCTGAAATTCGAGTCTCTGTGCGGCGCTTGTCCGTGGCTCAACTCAAGACCACGACCGCACACAGCCTCGACGATCCCATGCTCATGGTGCGCGACTGGGGTACACCGCTGCGCCAGCCATGGGACCTGAACCAGGCGCAGATGATGTTTTCGCTGCAACAATCCTTCACCAGCAGGGAGAAGAGGAATGTGCTGGCCAAGGTTGCAGGGGACGACGTGGAAGTGGCGTCCAGCGAACTCGAATCGTTGCGGCAGGAAGTCTCCGTTGAAGTGCGCAAGGCATGCTCGGACCTCAAGCGCAACGCGGACGAGATGAAGCTGCACGATCGCCAGGCGGCGCTGCTGAAGGAGGCCCTGGCCGCTGTGCTGGCTCAATACACCACGGGCCGGGTTCCGCAGGCCGATGTACTGCGCGCGCAGATGGCTCTGACCCGGCTGAACGAGCACTTGATCGAACTGGAAGAGGAGCGGGACAACGCACGCGCACAGTTGAATGCACTGTTGGGGCGGCGGCCGGACGAGGCAGTCGAGATTGCAGGCAACTACGCGAGCCCGATGGACCTGCCGTCCACTGAGGAACTGGAGCGGCTGGCAATCGAACATCGCCCGGAACTTGCGGCGCTACGCAAACTGATTGCGAAGTCCCAGGACCAGGGGCAGGCCACGCGGCTGGCGATGAAGCCCGACTTCACGGTGGCTCTCGGCTACATGGTGATGCCGGCCGGCTCCCCCTCCCGCAATGCCTACATGGCCGAGATGACGATGAATCTCCCCTGGTTGAATCGTGAGCGCCACGAGGACGAGGCGAAACAGGCCGATGCGGCGACCGCGGTAACCGAAGCCGAACTCGAAGCGCGGACCACTGCCGTGTTCCTGGAAGTAAGGCAAGCGCAGATCCAGACGCTGGCGGCTGAGAAGCGAGTGAAGGTGTATCGCGACACGCTGCTGCCGCAGGCCGAGGCGGCATTCAAAGCCTCAACTGCTGCCTACCAGAACAATCGCGCCGAATTCCTGACTCTGATCGACAGCCAGAACCTGTTGCTGGACATTCAGACCGCTTACTACAAAGCATCGTCGGCCACAGATGCGGGCATTGCCCAGTTGGAACGCGCCATCGGAGCACCGTTGCCCGCAATTTCCGGCACAGAGAGGACAAGCAAATGACTGCCAAGGAAACGAAGTTGATTGCATTGGGCGCTGGAGCCGGACTGCTGGCCGCCATGCTGGCTATTGGAGTATTTGCCGCGCGACGGACCCATTTCTTCGCGGCCGAGCCTGCAGCGGTTGCGGCACGGCCTGCTACAGGCGCACAGCCGGAGATCGGCGCGACCACGAACTCCGGAACGCAGCCCGGCACTACGGTTGAGCTCACCCCGGCCGAGATCACCGCGGCCGGCGTTCAGGTTGCCGAGGTCCGCACCGCCGCACTGAAGACGGACATCGACGCATTCGGTCGAGTGGAGCAGCCGGAGGCGCAACTTGCCGCTGTGAGTGCACGAATAGGCGGCCGTATCGACAAGCTCTATGTGCAATACACCGGAGAGCGCGTGCAGCGCGGCCAGCCGGTGGCCGACATTTACAGCCCTGAAGTTGCAACCGCCATCGAGGAATATCGCCTGGCTCAGGAGAACCGCAACGGACTTCGCCAATCCGACGATGCCTACGCGCGCACGCAAGCCGATGCGCTGGTGAAGGCGAGCCAACGCAAGCTGGAGCTTTGGGGCATTGCGGGCAAGCAGACTGACACACCGGGGACGGAGGTCGTGCCCCACGTCACTATCTACGCCTACGCCTCTGGAACGGTCGTCGATCGCAAGGTAACCCAGGGGCAGTATGTGAACGCAGGCGACACCCTGTTCACTGTCGCCGACCTCAGCCAGGTGTGGATCAAGGCCGATGTCTATGAAGAACAGTTGCCGCAGATTCGGCAAGGGCAAGAGGTGGACATTACAGCCGAGTCGCTGCCCAACCGTACCCTGCACGGCCACGTGGACTTTATTGAACCCGCCGCCAACCAGCAGACTCGCACTGTTCCGGTGCATGTGCATGTGGCCAATCCGGGGATGCGCCTGTTACCCGGCATGTTTGTGAACGCCACATTCGTGAGTCGCGCAGCCGCGCCGTCCATCGTCGTTCCGCGGTCGGCAGTGTTGGATACAGGCACACGCAAGATCGTGTATCTGGCCAGGCCGAACGGCGTCTTTGAAGCACGCGAGGTCCAGGTGGGAGCGCCCGCGGAGGATCTGTTCCCGGTTACGAGGGGACTGGCGCTCGGCGACAAGGTGGTGCTCAACGGCAACTTCCTCATCGACTCGCAGGCTCACCTGAGTTCAGGCATGTCGGGGCTCTACGGCGGATCGAAAGAGTTTGCCGCCGGCCAGCAGGCGCAGCCCGCGTCCTCTTCTTCCGCCAGCAAGAGCGTCGAGCCGGCTCAGGTGAAACTCGACTTCCACGCAGAATCCGATCCGCTGGAGGCAGGCGAAGACAATCCCTTTCACGTGAACCTGACCGACGCCAATGGAAAGCCGGTCGCCGACGCTCGCGTCACGGTCACGCTCATCATGCCGGCAATGCCTTCCATGAACATGCCGGAGATGAAGAGTTCCTTCGAGTTGCCGTGGGATGCCAGCCACCAGATGTACATGGGCAAAGGCCAGCCGCCGATGGCGGGAACGTGGAACGTGCTTGTCGAGGCGCGTAGAAACGGCAACCCGATCGCTTCCTTTCATACGCACCTCAGCGCCAGGTAGGAAACCCCCAAAGGAGAAGTAATGGTCAACCGCATAATCGAATTCTCCATGAAGAACCGCTGGCTGATTCTGGCCGTCTATGCTGCGCTGGCGGTTTGGGGCTATTGGGCGCTGTTGCACACGCCGATCGATGCCATTCCCGACCTGAGCGAAAACCAGGTCATCGTGTTCACCGAGTGGCAGGGCCGCAGTCCGCAGGAAGTTGAAGACCAGATTACCTACCCGCTCACCGTGAACCTGCAAGGGTTGCCGCACGTGCGCACCGTCCGCTCGGCGTCGGCCTTCGGCTTTTCGATGGTCAACGTCATCTTCGAGGACTCGGTGGACATCTACTTCGCGCGGACCCGTGTGCTGGAACGGCTCAGCCTGGCGGGCAGCTTTCTGCCCTCCGGCGTGACGCCGATGATGGGGCCGGACGCAACCGGAGTGGGCCAGGTCTACTGGTACACGGTCGAGGGCCCCTACGACAGCGGTACGCTTCACTCCATCCAGGACTGGTTCGTCAAGTACCAGTTGAACTCCGTGCCCGGAGTGGCCGAAGTCGCCACCGTTGGCGGATTCGTAAAGCAATACCAGATCGATCTCGATCCCATGAAGCTGCGCGCCTACAACATTCCGCTCAAGGATGTGGTTGCCGCGGTGGAGCGAAGCAACAACAACGTCGGCGCCAAGGTCGTCGAGGTAGGCAACACCGAGGAAATGGTGCGCGGCATCGGCCTGATTCGCGGACTGAAGGACATTGAGGACATCTCGCTCGGCGCTTTCAACGGCACGCCTGTAACGGTTGGCAACGTGGCCAGTGTTCAGCTTGGCCCCGAGTTCCGGCGCGGCGTTCTCGATAAGGACGGGAAAGAAGCAGCGGGCGGGGTAGTCGTCATCCGCTATGGCGCCAATGCGCGGGAGGTAATTGAGGCAGTCAAGAAGAAGATCGGCGAGATTCAGCCGGGCCTCCCCGCGGGCGTCAAGATCGTTTCGTTCTATGACCGCAGCACCCTCATCGATCATGCAGTGGACACGCTCCGCCACGCGCTGATCGAAGAGTTGATTCTGGTCACGCTGGCGCACGTGCTGTTTCTGTGGCACTTTCGCAGCATCCTGGTGGTCACCATCCCTTTGCCTCTCGCAGTGCTGGGCGCTTTCCTGTTCATGAAGGGCGCGGGCATCTCGTCGAACATCATGTCGCTGAGCGGAATCGCCATCGCCATTGGCGTGCTCGTAGACGCGGGAATCGTGATGACCGAGAACGTCATCCGCCAGGCCGAGCAATACGAAGAGGAGCACGGCAACTATCGCGACCACATCTGGGAGATCACGCTCAATGCAGCGCGGCTTGTGGGCCGGCCGATCTCCTTTGCCATGGTCATCATCATCCTTGCCTTCGTCCCGGTCTTCGCGCTCACCGGCATGGAGGGCAAGATGTTTCATCCGCTGGCCTTCACCAAGACCTTTGCCATGGTCTGTTCCACCATCCTGGCCATCACGCTGGTCCCGGTTCTGTGTACCTTCCTCATTCGCGGCAAGCTGCATCGCGAGGAAGAGAATCCGGTGATGCGCGTGCTGAGGGCTATCTACAAGCCCGCACTGAGTTGGGCGCTCGGACACAGAGCTATCACGCTGGGCGCAGCGCTGGCCTTGTTCTGCGCGGCCATCTACACCGCAACCACCATCGGCTCCGAATTCATGCCGCCGCTCGATGAGGAGACGGCACTCTTCATGCCCATCACCGACCCGCGCATCTCGCTCACCAAGGCAACCGAAATCCTTCGCCAACAGGATCGCATCATCGCAGCGGACCCAGCCGTCGCGATGGTCGTGGGTAAAGTGGGCCGCGCGGAGACCTCTACCGATCCGGCGCCCGTCAACATGTCTGAAACGACGATCACCTTCAAACCCAAAGACCAATGGCCCAGGGGCCTGACAAAAGATGCAATCCTCGCCCGGCTCGACGACAAGCTGCAAATCCCCGGCGTCACCAACATCTGGACGCAACCGATTCGCAACCGCATCGACATGCTCTCCACGGGTATCCGTACGCAGATTGGCATCAAGGTCTTCGGACCCGACCTGAGCGTAATTGAAGCCAAGTCGGAAGAGATCAAGGAGGTTGTGGGTCAGGTTCCCGGCGCGGTCGATCTCTATGCCGAGCGAACTACTGGTTCGCCGTATCTGGAGATGACCGTCGATCGTCCCGCCGCGGACCGGTACGGCTTGAATGTCGCCGATGTCGAGGACGCGATCGAAACCGCGATCGGCGGAAAGAATCTCACCACCACCATCGAAGGCAGGCAGCGCTTCCCGGTGCGTGTTCGCTATGCCCGCGACTTCCGCGAGAACCCGCAACAACTTGACGAAGTTCTGGTGACCGGAAGCAACGGCGCCCAGGTGCCGCTGAGCAAAGTGGTCAACATCAAAACGACGATGGGACCTTCGATGATATCGAGCGAAAACGGCCTGTTGCGCGGTTCGGTGCTGCTGAACGTCCGCGGGCGCGATGTGGGCGGTTTCGTAGACCAGGCCAGGCGGGAGGTGGCCGAACGCGTGAAGATGCCGCCGGGCTACTACATCGAGTGGAGCGGCCAATATGAAAACCAGATCAGTGCGCGGAAGCGGATTGAAATGGTGATTCCACTTGTTCTGCTGGTGATCTTTGTCCTGCTCTATCGCACCTACGGCTCAGCGAAAGAGGCTGCGCACGTCCTGCTGGCCGTTCCGTTTGCGCTCACCGGCGGGATCTTCCTCGTCAAGGCTCTTGGACTGAACTTCTCGGTTGCGGTTTGGGTAGGCTTCATCGCGCTGTTTGGCACCGCAGTGCAGACCGGCGTGGTGATGGTGATCTATCTCGAAGAGGCAGTTGCCCGGCGCAAGGCCGCCGATGGCTGCCTCACCCGCGCCAGCCTGCACGCAGCCGTCATGGAAGGCGCGCTGCTGCGGCTTCGCCCCAAGGTGATGACCGTGGCCACGGTGGTTGCCGGCCTGCTGCCGTTGCTGTGGTCCACGCGCACCGGCGCCGAGTTCATGAGGCCGCTGGCCGCCCCTGTGCTGGGTGGAATGCTCAGCTCTCTCATCCATGTTCTGATCGTGACCCCGGTCATCTTCACATGGCTGCGTGAGCGGGAACTACGCCAGGATACGGCTGCTCATGCGCTTCTGAACGCATCCTGAGGTGCGGAAGGCGAGTGCGGCCACCCTGTTGAAGTGCCCGCTCCTTCCAATGCCGGGAGATGTCCAGGACTGGTCCACAACGTAAAGGTTGTGGACCAGTGAGAATCGACGTTGCCGATGGCACGGCTGACCGCGTGTGCAATCGTCTTTTTGACGGAGGGTTCGGTGGGGCACTCCACGCCACTGCAGGTGAGACACTTCTTGTGCCGCCGCCCGTCAGCCTTCTCGTTGAACCGGACCTCCCAGGTGTACCCCTTAGCCCTCGGGACTTTCTTGATGCTACCCTGTTGGTAGCGTGTTTTCGTGGTCCGCATCACCGTGCCGCGTTGCTGAGTCCAAATCCAGGGCAGGTAGGTCTTGGTGAACTGAATTGGGGGAACGATTTCATCGAGCACTCTAAGTGATTGATTCTAAACGTGGCCCCGTAGCTCAGGTGGATAGAGCAGCAGTTTCCTAATGCGCGTATGTCCATAAGAATCAGCAAGTTAGCTTACAAACAATGCCCTCAAAGTGCAGTAAATCAGCCTATGAAATCCATTGTGTGGGTCGAGTGTGGGTGAGAATCACTCAAAACCAAGCTCAGACGTGATCAAATGAGTAAATGCTCCCTGATGCCATGAGCGTCCCACGCGGAATGATGCGAACATTCGCTGTTCAATTGGCTGTATGTCTCTATGCGTCAATAGCTTAGAGCGCTGTGTGGGCGGAGTGTGGGTGAGCATCAGGCAAACTGAAACGCAGTTTTACTGACTGCGATTCAGGCAGAAAACTCTGCGGAGCGATGGTTGGCCGAAAGGCTTGGAAAGGTTAAGGACCGGCAGCTTCCGGTCACGAACGCTTGAAACCGGAGCAAGCAAGACTACCTGAACACAGAAAGGCCCAGAGGAGTTTCCTCGGGGCCTTTTCTGCTTGAATGCAGACTGGGATCCAGGCGGACCGATTGAGGCTCCAGACTACACTCATTTTCAAAGCGATTTCAGGCGGCGCCAGATTGCTGCCAGCCGGCGGTCCAGTCAAAGCCAAAGCACGCTCACACACTGGCGAGTCAGCTGGGTAAAGGTCGTCTTGTGCTCGCCGCTCCACCCGTCTAGCCAACTCTCAGTCCGCCAGATCCTAAGTCTCATGAGCGCGATCCATGCAAGTTGATGACCAAAGTTGCACCGAGCTGCACAGACATTGATTCCAAAGGAGATAGAGTTTATGACATTTCGCACTGAGTGGCACCAACAGGTACCAAATCCGACACCAAACCGACACCAAAACCGACACCAGGGATTATGTCAGACGCACACGCACCGCCAGACAGAAAACGGCCCTGAGGAGAGCTTCCCCAGGGCCGTTGCTATGCAGAGTGGAAAATAGAGCCTGGCAAAACGCCAGAAGATGAGGTGCAAGGTACTACCCTTTTAGCCGTCAAGCGGCCTGGAAGTCACCACGGTCATACCATGCTTGTTGCAATTGTGGATGTGATTCGCCTTTCTTCGCCTACACTGATTCCATGTCCGGCCAAGATGGAGATCCTGAGTTCAGGCAGTGTGCGAACCCTCGTCCGCTGCCCAGTCTGCCAGGCTCGTTTTCGCGGCACGGCGGAGTGGTCGCGTTGCGGCACCGAACTCACCGCGCTGATGCTGCTGGCTGCTCACGCCTATGGTGTTCCAAGCGGTATCGCGCACCCAGGAACTGTTGATCACCGCCGATGAAGGCGGCAGCAACGGAAGCCGCTCGCGTTTATCTTAATTACGCGGAAAACTCCGTTCTTTAGGGAGGGGAGGATGTCAATGTGACACGACGCCTTGCCTCATGAGCCCTTCGGCCCGTAGGATTTCCATGCAGCGTTGCAGACCCCCGTCAGAGGTCAATATGGCCCAGTGCTTGCGGACGGCAACTGCACAAACTAGAATGTCCGTTGGTCCACACTCGACACCGCGACTCCGGCACAGGTTGAACAGGCGCGCGGCTTCTTCG
>OCZT010001294.1_pt1 | contig 25873 bp, 21 predicted proteins | sample 1539031 | NCBI WGS metagenome assembly OCZT01 (sample SAMEA3539308, study PRJEB22396) | soil metagenome | biome: tundra; feature: field; material: soil | place: USA | collected 2010-05 | depth 0.15 m | reverse complement strand
TTATAACAAGTGAAAACCCAATCTGACAAATAATGGAATTAAATTTTCTTACTGCCATATCTCCCCTTGACGGAAGATACAGACAAAAAGTTGATGAACTCGACCTGTATTTTTCTGAATTCGGGCTGATCAGATATCGTCTGATGGTGGAAATAGAATATTTTATTGCACTATGCGATATTCCTCTTCCTCAACTTCTTGATTTTAAAAAAGACAATTTTAAGGTACTCAGGTCAATCTATGAAGATTTTGATCTGACTGATGCCGAAAAAATAAAAGAAAGGGAGAAGATCACCAATCACGATGTGAAGGCAATTGAGTATTTTCTGAAAGAAAAGTTTTTCCAGTCGGGGTGGGGAAAATGGAGTGAATTTATTCATTTCGGTCTCACCTCACAGGATATAAACAACACTGCAATACCGTTGTCAATTAAAGATGCAATGATAAATGTTTACTTCCCTGTTCTTTATGAACTAAGAGAGACACTTGCATCATTTGCTGATGAGTGGAAGAATATTCCGATGCTTGCACGAACGCACGGTCAGCCTGCGACACCGACAAGACTAGGCAAAGAGATAGAAGTATTTATTGCCAGGATCGACGGACAGTCAAAATATTTCGGACAGATTCCGTACTCTGCAAAATTCGGTGGCGCAACAGGAAATTTCAATGCGCATAAAGTTGCATATCCTGAGATTGACTGGATTTCATTTGCAAATAACTTTGTAAATGAAGAACTGGGTCTCGATCGTTCGCAACCAACAACTCAGATCGAGCATTATGATAATCTTGCCGCATTGTTTGATAATATGCGCAGGATTAATATTATATTGATTGATCTCGCACGTGATTTCTGGACATATATTTCAATGGATTATTTCAGACAGAAAATAAAGAAGGGAGAGATTGGATCCTCAGCCATGCCTCATAAAGTAAATCCTATCGATTTTGAGAACGGTGAAGGTAACCTGGGATATGCAAATGCAATATTCGAACACCTATCAATGAAGTTACCGATATCAAGGCTTCAACGTGATCTGACCGATTCTACTGTCTTAAGAAACATTGGGGTGCCAATCGGACATTCCTTAATTGCTTTTAATTCTTTGTTGAAAGGGTTTAATAAACTGATTGTCAATACTGAAAAGATAAACAGCGATCTTGAAAACAACTGGGTTGTAGTCGCGGAAGCTATCCAGACTATATTGCGAAGAGAGGGTTATCCAAATCCGTATGAGGCACTTCTTGATCTCACACGCACTAATCAGAAGATCACTATTGAATCAATTTCTAATTTTATTGAAAACCTTGATCTGAATGATAAAGTGAAAGGAGAGCTTAAAGCCATCACTCCCTTCAACTACACAGGTTTTTAATCATATCCCTTATAGATGAATAACATCAGGTTGCTGCTTAAATATATTGCTCCCTATAAATGGTCAGCAGTTAAAAATATTCTTTATAATATTTTAAGTGCCCTCTTCACGGTGGTCACTTTTTCACTTATAAAACCTTTTTTAACTGTACTCTTCGATTTCAATAAAATTGTGACTGTCCCAAATCCGGGCCCATTTCACCTGAATTCAGATTATCTTGATAAATTTCAAAAATTTATACTTTCAGATTTTATTGGGAGGTATGGACCCTCCGGAGCATTGCTTCTTGCAGTCCTTGTCGTACTGGTTGCAAGTCTCTTTAAGAATGCTTTTATTTTTCTCGCCAATAACTGTATGGCGTTTATCAGATCAAGCACTGTCAGAGATCTTAGGAAAAAATTGTACAGCAAGATTCTCAGATTGCCTCTCTCGTACTTTACTGACGCAAGGAAAGGAGATGTAATGACAAGAATATCAAACGATGTACAGGAAATTGAAGTCTCTGTTATGTCTTCACTAACAATGATGTTCAGGGACCCTATTTTAATTGTAGTCCTTGTCATTTACCTTTTTGTCTCAAGTTATGAGTTAACGCTCTTTGCCCTGGTTCTTCTTCCTGTAAGTGGCTGGCTTATAGGCCGGGCCAGCCGTACGCTGAGATCAACATCACTGTCGGGACAACAAAACCTCGGAAGACTTCTTACTATTGTTGAAGAAACATTAACTGGGTTAAGGATTGTTAAGGGGTTCAACGCGGAAGAAAAGATGAAAGCCCAGTTTTCAGAGTCAAATGAAAGATATTCAAAGGTATTTAAGAGGGTTATACGAAAAGCCTACCTGGCATCCCCACTGAGCGAATTTCTTTCAACAATTGTAATTCTGATAATTCTATATGTTGGTGGCACTCTTGTTCTTAACAAAACAGGAAAAATGTCACCGGCAGACCTTATTGTTTATCTTACTGTTTTTTCCCAGATAATTCAGCCTGCAAAAAATATCACAACTGCTTTTTTTGCTATACAGAAAGGGATGGGTTCAATTGACAGGATCGACCAGGTGCTTGATGCAGAGGAGACAATTACTGAGAAGAAGGACGCAATCATACCAGACGGGTTTAATGAGTCTATAGAATTTAAGGGAGTCTGGTATGCTTATAATAATGAACCGGTTTTGAAGGATATCAATCTGAAAATCAAAAAGGGACAGACAGTAGCTATTGTGGGAAAATCAGGTGCCGGAAAATCAACTCTTGCAGATCTACTTCCAAGGCTTATGGATTGCGATCAGGGCACAATTCTTGTTGATGGTGTCGATATCCGCGACCTTAAGATAAAGGAGCTTAGATATCTTATGGGCATTGTCAGCCAGCATCCCATTCTTTTCAATACGTCTTTCAAAGAGAATATAGCTTTTGGAGTTAAAACGGCTGAGATGGAAAAAGTTGAATCTGCTGCCCGCATAGCTAATGCGCACGAGTTCATAATGGAAACGGAACAGGGTTATGAAAACACAGTAGGAGAATCAGGCAGCAAGCTAAGTGGAGGACAAAGACAAAGAATAAGTATTGCCAGAGCAATCATGGCCAATCCGCCGATCCTGATTCTTGATGAAGCAACCTCTGCTCTCGATACGGAATCAGAACGACTCGTGCAGGATGCTATACTTAAACTGATGAAAAACAGAACTTCGGTGGTAATTGCCCACAGGCTCTCAACTATACAGCATGCTGACTTAATAGTAGTTCTTGATGAAGGTATGATTGTAGAGACAGGTACGCATACTGAACTGATGACAAAAATGGATGGATTTTACAGGAAATTGCACAGTTTTCAGGCTATCTGAAAAACTTGAGTGGAAGAACTTATCCCGCGATAGCGGGAGACAGCCCCGAGCGAAGAGGGGGGGCAGAGGTGTGATTCAATTAAGATAAAAGTCAAAAGTAAATGTAAGATTTGAAAAGATGACTATAAATAAAAGATAATGATATGATTAGACGAAATATTTTTTTTATTTTATCTCTGATCCTAATTATGGCTGTATCATCAGTTCAGGCTCAGAAACCAAAACACAATTTTAAATTAGGTTCATCGGAATTCCTTCTTGACGGACAGCCTTTTCAGATAATAAGCGGTGAAATGCACCCTGCACGCATACCATTTGAATACTGGAGACACAGGATTATGATGGCAAAAGCCATGGGTTGCAATACAATTTCAGCATATATTTTCTGGAATTATCATGAAACTGAAGATGGAGTTTTTGATTTCACATCGGGTAATCATAATCTGGCTGAATTTTTCAAAATTGTGCAGGAAGAGGGTATGTGGCTGATTATAAGGCCAGGACCTTATGTCTGCGCTGAATGGGACCTTGGTGGAATTCCTCCTTACCTGCTGCGTAACCCTGATATTAAACTACGCTGTATGGATCCGCGCTATATGGCAGCTGCAGAGCGATACATAGCAAAACTGGCTGAAGTGATCAAACCGTTTCTTATAACGAAAGGCGGACCCTTGCTTATGTTACAGATTGAGAATGAATACGGCAGTTTTGGCAATGACAGGAATTATCTCCTAAGGCTGAAAGAAGTATGGGCGTCGAATGGCATTAATATACCCACATTTACAGGAGACGGTCCTACAACAAAAATGCTTGAAGCCGGAACTCTTCCGGGAAGTGCGGTTGGACTGGATTCAGGAAGTTCGCCTGAAGATTTTGCACTTGCCGGTAAAATAAATCCCGGAGTGCCTGTTTTTAGCAGTGAAACATATCCGGGATGGCTTACTCACTGGGGTGAAAAATGGGCAAGACCCGATACTTCAGAGTTATTGAAAGAGGTAAAATTTCTTATGGACAACAAGAAGTCATTTAATTTCTATGTCGTTCACGGGGGCACAAATTTTGATTATACTGCAGGCGCAAATTCAGGTGGAAAAGGGTACGAACCTGACGTTACGAGCTATGATTATGACGCTCCTATCAATGAACAGGGCCAACCTACTCCTAAATATTTTGCTTTAAGGAAACTTATAGGATCATATCTGCCAAAAGGGAAAATATTACCTCCGGTTCCTGATTCGGTACAGGCAATTGTAATATCAGCTACGAGTATGATGCCCTTCACTTCTGTTTGGGATAATCTGCCTCAACCTGTAAAATCAGTTCAGTCAAGATCATTTGAAGCCTATGGCCAGGACCATGGTTTTATTTTGTACAAGACTGAGCTTACCGGACAAAAAAGCGGGAAATTGACAGTTAATGATATTCATGATTATGCAACGGTTTTCCTGAACGGGAATTATATCGGAAAACTGGACAGGAGAGAGGGAATAAACTCAATAGATTTGCCTGAAAGCAACGTCGATTTACCTGTTCTTGAAATATTTGTTGAAGCTATGGGTCATATCAATTATGGCAAGGATATTATTGACAGAAAGGGCATTACTGACAGCGTGATCCTGAATGGAACAACATTGTTGAACTGGCAGATATATAATCTTCCGATGGACAAAAAATTTATATGGGATCTCAGATCATCAGGCAGATCGCTTAAGAAACCCGGCGTCTTCTTTAAAGGCAACTTTGTGCTGTCGCGCGGGGAAGGTAATCTGTATTCCGACACTTATATAGATGTTTCAAATTATACAAAGGGAATAGTCTGGGTCAACGGGCATAATCTTGGACGTTATTGGAACATAGGACCCCAAAAAAGGCTCTATTGCCCCTCTTCATGCTTAAGAGAGGGAATGAACGAGATAATGATATTCGATTTGCATCAGACAGATGCGAAAACGGTAACAGGTGCTAAAACTCCAGAATAAAAGTTCTTATTTTAAATCGAATAGCCTGCAGATGTGTCTGTTATAAATATTATCATAAACACAATTCGAAACGATCTTCTCATTTGCTTCCAGCAGCCTGTAAAAGGTTTTTATCTGCAACCCTGCCAGTTTATAGGCAACATGTATCAATTGCCTCATGCAGGGATTATAACAGTAGTTACCGGGTTCATGCTTAAGTGATCCTGAAAACCTTTCTCCGTTCCATAGGGAAACTTCCTGTTTTGATGGGAGTGAAGAAACTTTAATGTCGATAACGTCAGCATAGGGTGCACATAACTCTTCTATTTTTTCAAGCGATTTTAAATAAATCTCTTTTACAAATTCAAGACCTTCTCCGCCTGATTCGGCAAGACCGATTACCTCTTCAAGCCAGGTAGTGCCGGCTGTTTTCAGATGTATTCCCTTATCATATTTATTTATAATTGAGCCAATATACGGATAGATGGAAAACTTATCAGATCCTGAATGAATGCTCATTTTCAGGTTATAGGGCAGCCCAAATTCCCTCACTGCATAATCAATAACCAGCAGATCTGATTCAAATTCCCTTGCAAACAATAAAGGATCACCTTCATAGTCGACACCCTTATTGAATCTTCCCGTGAACTTCGGAGCTATAGTCTGAACAGGTATGTTTTCAGAAGCCAGCATTTTAAGGATAAAAAATAGCTCGACAGACGTCTGTGGTTGGGCAACTTCATCCATTGAAATTTCAGTTATAAAATTTCCGCTCCCTTTTACATTCTCAATTTTTTTGTATATATCCCCTGCCATTACTACTGCAAAAAGGTATTTTTCTGCAATTTCTTTTATTTGCAATTTTGAAGTTTTAAACGAAAATTCTTTGCCTTTGATTTTCACCTCATCGCTATATTTTTCAGTATCTGACAAGAAATCAAGTATATTTTTTTCATCAGCTTTCCTTCCAATATATGATGCCACATCGATTGTAAAAAAATCGGAACATTCAATAAAGCGATCAACAGTTTCAATGTTAATATGATCGGCATCAACAAAATATGGTTTATTAAATCCGGCTTTTTTTGTTACTGTATCTGCTTCTCTTCTGACATCAATAGGTTGAGTGCCAATTGTAATATGTTCCCGGTTTGATTTGTTCCAGACAGGCGTTATTTCGATGCCTTTTTCTGATGCAGCAATAATTGCTTTTAGCTGTGCATTTCCCTGGTATCCGAATCTGTCGCCCAGGCCCATAGAGTATTTACCGAGTGTTTTCATAAAGTTGAAGGCTGTGAAAAAGTATTGTCAGGTAAAAATTAAAAACACAGAGTTCATTATTCATAAAAAAAATTCAACATTTTCAGATGTTACAATGTCAACAGGCAGATACTCAATTTTGTCTGGTATCTTATGCAGCGACAGGTATTCAAATAATTTCTTAATACCCTTATAAGTTTGTTCTTCAGGTCGCTGACCTATGAGAAACCTAATACTTCCTGATTTTAAGAAACTTACATTTGAATCCAGGAGATCATATCCGATCAGGTTGATTGATTTTAATCCTCTTTTTTCCAGATATAAAGCGATAAGATATGCTCTTGAGCCTGTAATAAAAACTGAATCAATTCCAGGATTCTCCAGAAATGCTTTGTCGATAGCTGTTTTTATGTCATCTGAAGAAGGAGTAGGAATATTTACAATTATTTTATTGCCTTTGTTTTTGGCTGAATTACTGAAATAGCTCAAAAACCCTTCTGTACGGTTGGCAAGGTGATGAACATTGCTTATGTTCCTTGCTATTGTAACCACAAGTATGTCACTTTTTTCAGGAGTGATCATATCCGCCAGCTGTCCTGCCACTCTTCCGCTCCGAAAGATATTTTCTCCTATATAGGCCAGAAAATCTGTACTTTCAATATATTCATCAATGAAAACAACGGGTATATTTTCTTTTTGAAGCTGAGAACAGAATATAGTTGATTCTGACTTGAAAATAGGAGCGAGGAGAATACCGTCAGGATTGAGACCTAAAACTATACCGGTTTTTTCCTGGAAGTCCTTTTCACTCTGCATATCAAATGTTACCTTGCTGTGAGTAACAGGAAAAGGATCGAGTTCATCAATGGCCCTTGCAATTCCAAGTGAATGCTTTTTCCAGAATGAGTTGTCTTCCGAAGGGGTTGGAAGAAGCGAAACAAGATGAAACCGTTTTTTTGATTTCAAAACCTGGGCCATCAAATTAGGCGAGTAATTGGTGTCTTTCAGGATCCGCTCTACCTTCAGCCTTGTTTTTTCTGCAACCTCGCCTCTGTTATGAATTACCCGGTCCACTGTACCAATAGAGACTCCTGCTATTTTGGCTATGTCCTTAATTCTTGATTTTTTTAATGGCATTATTTTTAATATTTACAGCATGCTAATCGATTACCACCTTTTTTACTTTTGGTGCAAAAATGTACATAATGATCCATGCCAGGATATAAGCGCACGCTGCAATTGTGAACATTACGGTATACCCTGTTTCAATATGACCTGCCTTTTTAAAGAAGTTAAGGATATGCCCTGCAAAAACTGAAACAAAAGCGCCACCGACTGCCCCGGCCATACCTCCGATGCCTGTAACCGAACTGACAGCTTTTTTGGGAAATGCATCGGAAACCGTTGTGAAAATATTTGCCGACCATGCCTGATGCGATGAAGCAGCAAGACTTATCAATGCTACAGCCCCCCAGGTGCTCACTCCGGCAGACTGGGCAAAAAAGACAGGTACTACAAGCAACGCAAAAAGCAACATAGTATATTTTCGGGCATTAAATGGTGACATTCCTCTTTTTATCATATAAGATGAAAGCCATCCTCCGCCCACACTTCCTATTGTTGTGGATGAATATATTATAACCAACGGAAGGCCAAACGATTTAATATCAAAACCGGCGCCTCTGACAGTTGAAAGCCAACCGGGAATCCAGAAAAGGTAAAACCACCAGATAGGATCTGTCATGGCCTTTCCTATAAAGAAAATCCAGGTCTGTCGGAATTTTAAAAGCTTTATCCAGCTGACTGGTTTTTCACTTTCATTTCTCTCGTCTAAATCACTCCTGATTAATTCAAGTTCTCCGGCTGACAAGTTCTTTTTCTTTTCGGGCAATTCATAAAAGACGAACCAAAGAATAATCCATATAAATCCTATCGAACCTGTAATAATAAATGCTGCCTGCCATCCCCATGCTATCACTATTGCCGGAATAGCAAGAGGCGCGACAATAGCTCCAACATTAGCTCCTGAATTAAAAATTCCGGTTGCCAGAGCCCTTTCTTTTTTTGGAAACCATTCTGCGATTGTTTTTATTGCGGAAGGGAAGTTTCCCGATTCGCTTACCCCCAGAAGGGCTCTCCAGAAACCGAATCCGAAAACTCCTTTTGCAAGGGAATGACCCATTGCTGTCAGGCTCCAGAGAAGAACTGACATTCCATAACCTATCTTCGTTCCGAATTTGTCAATAAGCCTTCCTGCAAGCAACATTGAAAAGCCATAGAACAACTGGAAGATGGTGACAATATTTCCATATTCAACTTCCCCGATTTTCAGATCGCTTTCAAGCACCGGCTTGAGAATACCGATTACCTGCCTATCGAGATAATTTATGGTCGTCGCAAAGAAAATCAATGCACAGACTGTCCATCTGTATCTGCCAATCTTAGTAATTTCAAGCATGTCAAGTAGATAAGAAGATTAACATCAGGCATTATAGGTTGAAGAAGAAGTTGTTCCTCCACGACCTGTCCAGTTTGTATGGAAAAATTCACCCCTTGGTTTATCGGTCCTTTCGTAAGTATGAGCGCCAAAATAATCGCGTTGTGCCTGTAAAAGATTAGCCGGGAGTTTTTCACATCGGTAACCGTCGAAATATCCCAGTGCTGATGATATAGCAGGAACAGCTATCCCATTCATAGCAGCTGCCGATACAACATTTCTCCAGCCACTCTGTGCTTTTTCGATTTTATCATTAAAGAATGGATCGAGCAGAAGGTTAGTAATTGACGGATTATGATCATATGCTTCTTTAATCCTGCCCAGGAAAGCCGACCTGATTATGCATCCGCCCCTCCACATAAGAGCAATACCTCCATAGTTAAGTTTCCATTTATACTCATCGGCAGCTGCCTTCATCAGTTCATATCCCTGTGCGTAAGAAACAATTTTTGATGCATATAAAGCCTCTTTGATGTCATTTATGAATTTAGCTTTTTCACCGGTATATTTTGGAACAGGGCCATGCAGTATTTTTGATGCTTCCACTCTTTCGCTCTTTATCGCAGAAAGGCATCTTGAAAAGACGGCTTCTCCGATTAAAGTCAGAGGTATTCCAAGATCAAGGGCAGTGACAACTGTCCATTTGCCTGTACCTTTTTGTCCTGCGGTATCAAGAATTTTATCCACAAGAGCCTTTCCGTCAGAATCTTTATAGGCAAGTATGTCGCGTGTTATTTCAATGAGATAACTGTTAAGCTCTCCATCATTCCATTCTTTAAAAACATTATGCATTTCATCTGCAGTCATATTCAGGAGGTCTCTCATAATCTGATAAGCCTCGGTAATAAGTTGCATATCACCGTACTCTATACCATTGTGAACCATTTTTACGAAATGACCCGCTCCATTTTCCCCTACCCAGTCACAACATGGAGTTCCGTCTTCCACTTTGGCTGCAATTGCCTGAAAGATTGGTTTCACGAATTGCCATGCAGCTTTCGATCCTCCGGGCATAATAGATGGTCCTAATAATGCACCTTCTTCACCGCCTGATACTCCGGTTCCAACGTACAATAGCCCTTTGGATTCCACAAAGGCAGTTCTCCTGTTTGTTTCAGGAAAATGAGTGTTACCGCCATCAATAATTATATCTCCCTTTTCAAGATATGGGAGAAGAGTATTGATCATCTCATCGACAGCATTTCCGGCTTTGATCATCAGCATTACTTTCCGGGGACGTTCGAGAGATCCGACAAGTTCCTTTACAGAATGAGTGCCAACAATGTTTTTACCTTTTGCTCTTCCGGAAAGAAAATCATCAACTTTCTGTGTCGACCTGTTGAACACTGACACTTTGAATCCTTTACTCTCCATATTAAGCACAAGATTCTCGCCCATTACAGCAAGACCGATTAATCCGATATCTGATAAATTGCTCATAACTAAGAGATTATATTTATAATATTATGACTTGTTTCAAGTTCTTCATTTAATTAATAAATGGCTCAATGGCTCAATGGCTCAACGGCTCAATGGCTCAACGGTTCAACGGTAAAACCATCTTTCTATCTTTGTACCTTTCCGCCGTTACGCCGTTGTGCCGTTGCGCCCTTATGCCCTTATGCCTTTCTTTTATAATACTCCGCCACAACATCATCCATTACCCAGCTTGTTCTGGCTGCTGTTATTCCTGTACTCGGTGAGAAACCCTGACCATTAAGTGATTGAACTATTTTTTCAATCAGATTGTACTGAACATGAGCCAGACGTTCGTTGATGAATTCTTGCCGGCCCGATTCATTTGTCAGGACAATAGGTTCAAAACTAAAGGTCGAGAATTTAATGGAGCCTTTTTCGCCGATAATCTCGATAGTGTCTCTTCCGCTTTCAAGCGGTACACTGAATGACCAGGTACCTGATCCGATAACATTATTTTTGAAAAGAAACTCAGCAGAAACAAAATCCTCCGCTTTGTAAAAGCCTGAATGATTCACAGTTATGGATCTGACCTTCTGTACCGGTCCGAACAAAAAATCAAGATAATCAAGCTGATGGCATGCCAGATCGAAGAAATGGCCGCCTCCGGAAATTTCGTGATCAACCCGCCATGAGGGCTTTCCGGCTATTTCATCAGAAGAGGGGGACTTGAATAATTGTATCATGATAAACTTTATTTTCCCGATAGAGCCTTTATCAATAAGATCCTTAACAAGCAGGAAACCGGGAAGAGCTCTTCTGTAATATGCCACAAAAACAGGAACCTTATTTTTTTCCGCCGCTTTGTTTATTTTAAGGCATTGGGAGAAGTTTAGTGCCATCGGCTTCTCAATATAGACAGGCTTTCCGGCTTTAATGACTTCAATTGCATATACTGCATGGCTTCCCGGAGGAGTGGCAATATAGACTGCATTTATATCCTTATCTTTAATAAGATCTGAAGCTTTGGAGTAAAACTTTGGTACATTATGTCGTCTCGCATAATCCTCTGCAAGAGCGGCATTTCTTCTCATAACGGCCATCAGTTTCGAACCTTTGATCAGGTTAAACACCGGACCGCTTTTTACTTCAGTGACATTTCCACACCCGATTATTCCCCAGTTTATCATATTAGAAGTTTTATTATCATTCTTGCACTAACCGCTTCTTTGATGTCCATAATCCCAGAGCAGGGTTTGAAATAAAGTAAACTTCTTCCCCGCTTGCCATTTTATTGAAGCCTTCTTTGAGCGCCTTTGGATCGAATTCCTTCAGCATATCATTGAGATCACTATATTTAAAATTTACTGATTCAATCTCATCTTTTGTCAGGTATCCGGGACAATAGGTTATTGAAAATCCTCCTTCTGAACTTCCATGAATCAGATGCGCCGCAGCACTCAGATTATTATTAAGCTCTATATTTTCCCTCTGGGATTTTAAAGTTGCAGGTGTTCCCCGATAGCCGTATTTTCTGATAAGCCGGTCTATCTCTTTGTCTTCACCAAATTCCTTTAAGCCTGGAGCCAGAACGATCAACTCGCCCTCATCAGCCATAGCCATTCGTGTTCTGTATATGCTTTTGTTACCGAGCCATGTGCTTTTATATTCTGATGGATCAAGAAAAACGACCACTTTTTTCAGAGGTTCTTCAAGTACTTTGAAGTTTACCTTAAGAGAAAGATCGGAAGCAAGCCTGAACACTTCTTCATCATCTCCGATAAAAAGCCCCCTTACCACCAGTGTGCCTCTATTATCACGGCCAACTACTGTATGTACGTATACAATGGGCAAATGGCTGGTGAAATTTGCTGAGGCAAAGTTCAAAAGCGACCTGACCGGGTTATCAGCTTTTCCCATAATGCGCTCCATACCATAAACAGCGCCTATGAAATGACTTTTATTAATCCCTTCATGGCCGCCGGTCCCAATGAAAAGGTTCTTATTATAATTGGCCATTCCCATAACTTCGTGGGGAACAACCTGCCCCACTGATAAGATCAGATCATGTCCTCCATTAGCAATAAGGTTATTAAGCTGCGCGGGCCATGGAAATTCAAGCTTGCCATTAGTTATTGACGATACGAATTCTCCAGATACTGTTCCGACAGTAACAACGTCCTTTCTCCAGTTGTGTACACGGAACAGTGATTCCGGAACTCCTGTGTACATGTTGTCCAATTGGCTGCTGCTCATTGGAGTATGGGTTCCAAGGGCTGGAAGAATATCTTTGAGGCAATCCTTATAATAGCTGAATATATAACCTGTAAGTTCTCCTGCTCTTGAATGATAACGGGTGCAGTCGGGCGGAACAACCAGAACCTTTTTCCTGGCACCGAGTTTTTCAAGGGCTGTTATAATTCCTGCCTCGAGATCTTTTGAATCAAGCACTGTATTCTCTGATCCAGATTTGAAGTATATCATATTTTCTCTGTTAACCACGGAGTTTCACTGAGTTTTTTTACTCCGTGTTCCTCCGTGGTAAATAATTTTTATTCAATTATTCCATCCCTCACTCTTCGCACCTGTTTCCAATGAGGTTGTTCCGGCAGGTAAGTCTCAAATTCTTTTATCAGTTCATCTTCATAACCCCCACTAAAGGTTCCGGCAAAGAATCTGTCAAGACCTTCTTTATAGAGTTTTTCCCAAGATTCTTCCTCTTTACCCGGATTTATCGGAAAGAAGCTGACCCCATTTGATCTGGCAGCTTTCAGATCTCCGTTTGCATCGCCAATCATCAGAATTTTATAATCAGGATACTTACCCTTTGCCGCATATTTAAGATGCTCTGCTTTTGTACCGTGTTCCTGTCCTGCTATCATTCTGGGAAAATGGTCGATTCTATTTTCTTTCCATTCACGCTTCAATGCTTCGAACGGAGTTTGTGATACAACCATGACATCTGCTGTTGACTTTGTTTTCTCAAGGCACTCTCTGACAAATGGAAAGGGAGGTATTCCAAATACCATGTTTTTGATATCCTCATTTACCTTTAGTGACCAATTATAAGTCAGTGAAATGAAGGGAATATTTATTTCTTCCGCATACTTTTTTAATGCGGGATTCCCAAGTTTTGTCTCTTTGTTTGTCCATTCTAAAAGAGAAGCCGGGGAAGGAACAGTGAAATTCCTGGCTTTTATTTCAGGTCGCCCTGAGAGTAATCTCAGAGTCTCATTCACCGCCAGAAAACGATTGCATCCCCTGTTGGTAGAATACAGATTGACAAATTCCCATGTTTCTCTTGCATACTTTGAAACGGGCTGCAAACCAAAGAACTTTATAAAATTAGGGCAGAAACATTCTTTCTGCTTTATCTCCATAGTGTCAAAAGCACAGCCATCGGAATCTATTCCAATAAAAAACTTCTTATCCGGTATTAAAGCTAATAACTCCTCCTGTGGATTCATAATATTTTAAAAGTAAAAAGTATAGCCAACTTTTAAATGAATTTTTATTGCCACTAAGGCACAAAGGCACGAAGTTCCACCAAGAATAAGTCATTAAATATAAGCTCTTTGTGAATCTTGGTGTCTTCGTGTCTTGGTGGCAATTTCCTTTTCCTGATTTTACGTAGTGGATTCAAGGCTAAAAGTTAAATATATAAGAATTTAGTTATCTTTTTCATATGCCTCAGGCTTATAGGCATCCAGTTTTTTATCTGCAAACTTCATTTCGAACCTTGCAAATCTTTGTTTGCCATTGATAATTGGTACAGATGGCCAGTCTTCACCAATCAGAGGTCTTGAATAAGCAAGAAAGTCATCCGTAACATCATAACGGTTTTTCGCAATCCAATGTTCAGGGAAGGTTCTTTCTGACAGTGCAACTTTCTCCAGAGGAACTTTATCGTATCTGATGTTATAAATAAAACCTGGTTCTCTCAAAATGGTTGCCATCCAGCCATTCCCATCGTACAGCGCTATTTCAACTGCTTTCTGTGCCACTTTATATGCTTCATCGAGGTCTACGACTGAAGCAAAGGCAGTAGTGTCGCGCTGATCAGTTCCCATAATCTGGCCTCTGGCGGCGCCTCTGGCCTTTAGTCCTTTACTGTTGAGATAATTAACTACAGTCTGGCAGACTGAATTCTGATTCGATCCGAATGAGGTATGTCCAAAGGCATCTTTAACTTCTCCATTATTCCCTACATCGAAACCTTCGCTTACAACCACAATGCATCTTTTATCTTTTTTTAATTGGTCGTTGACATTATCAACCAGGTGGTCAATGGATACTTTTGATTCGGCCATATAAATCTGCAAAGGCAATATTCTTTCAGGATCAGCGAGTCTTGCCGCAGCAGGAATATATCCTATTTTCCTGCCCATTGCCTGAATTACCAGTACCGGATCAGCAGGAGCAGAACCCAAATTCTCTTCATTGGCGTTCTGAATAATATTCGACCAGTATCTTGCCACACTGCCATATCCCGGGGTGTGATCTATAAGTTTGAAATCATTATCGCCCATATCATTATCTATTGTTTTCGGGACTCCCACTGCAACCAGGTCAAGACCTTTGGAATTTGCCATTTCACTGATTTTTAATGCAGTGTGTTGAGAATCATTGCCGCCTATATAAAAAAAGTATCCGATACTATGGGTTTTAAATACTTCCATTATCCTCTGGAAATCCTTTTGATGTGCATCTATGAGTTTATATCTGCAGGTGCCTATGCTTCCTGCGGCAGGTGTGTTTCTGAGAAGTGCGATCTCCTCTTCTTTCTGAGCTGACAGGTCAAGTAACTCCTCATTAAGAACTCCCTCAATGCCGTGCCAGCCGCCGTATACCTTCCCGAATTTGTCAGGAAACATTCTGCAGGTCTCAATAATGCCTCGTAATGAACTATTTATTACTGGTGTTGGTCCGCCTGACTGGGCAACTATCACGTTTTTAATCATGGTCTTTTTACTTTTGTCTTTTATCTTGAAATTCTGTTTTCTGCACTTCGCCCTGTGCCCTGTGCCCTGTGCTTCTACACTCCTGAGTATGCACTAAATCCCCCGTCAACCGGAATAACCACCCCTGTGACAAATTTTGAAAGATCAGAAGCGAGATAGATTAAAGTGCCTGTTAATTCTTCCGGCAGGCAATAACGTTCCATTGGAGTTCCGTTTATTATTTTCTTGCCCCTGGAAGTTAACTCTCCGGTATTTTCATCAATCAATAAAAATCTGTTCTGGTCGGTTAACAGAAACCCGGGTGCAATGGCATTTACCCTGACTCCTGTTTTGGCAAGATGGACCGCAAGCCATTGGGTGAAATTATTGACAGCCGCTTTTGCTGATGAGTATGCAGGGATTTTCGTCAGGGGTCTGAAGGAGTTCATCGATGAAATGTTAATTATTACTCCTGATTTATTCCTGACCATCTCAGCTGCGAAAACCATTGACGGGATAAGTGTGCCCTTAAAGTTAAGGTCAAAAACCTTTTCAAATCCTTCTATCCGGAGACCAAAAAATGTCTCTTCTTTATTTTCGTTTTCACTTCCATCCATTTTTTCGACCCTGGTGGTAGCTGCAGGAGAGTTTCCCCCGGCACCGTTAACCAGGATGTCGATGGTACCCAACCGTTCATGTATTATGTTCATCGCACCTTCGATCGATGCTTTGTCGAGAACGTTTGCTGAAACTCCGATTGAGAGTGTCTTAAAATCTTTCTCTATATGTTTGGCTACAGAAACTGCGGCATCCTTATTAAGGTCAAGTATAACAGTTTTTACGCCGTGAGAAGCAAGTGATCTGGCCATGGCCGAACAGATAATTCCTGCACCCCCGGTTATTACTGCAACTTTATCCCTTATGTTTAATTCGTTCATATTAGAAACTATAAAAAAATGATTACTCTATTCCCCATTCTCAATGCCTCATTCTCTTTCGCCCTTATCCCAGGAGAGAAGGGGGAAAATAATTGAAAATTAATTAAGTCCCTCCCTCCTGGGGGAGGGATTTAGGGAGAGGAAGTTAAAATATCAAAATCCAAAATATTCCTTTGCATTCCAGTATGAAATACCTTCGATTAATGGTTTTAATAATTCTTCATCATCCGGAATCAGCCCCTTTTCAACCTCCTTCCCAACAAAATTACAAACCAATCGCCTGAAATATTCATGACGGGGATAGGACAGGAAGCTGCGTGAATCAGTCACCATTCCTATGAACCTTCTTAATAATCCAAAGCTGGCAACGTCCTTCATGTGTTTTTCAATCCCGTATTTCTGGTCAAGGAACCACCATGCCGGGCCATATTGTACCTTTCCGGCGGAAGTACCATCATTATAATTCCCTGCCATTGTTATCATCATCTCATTATCTGCAGGATTCAGATTATAAAGGATTGTTTTTGCCAGCTGGTCATTTTTGTCAAGTCCGTTTAGAAACTTTGAAATCTTCAAGGGGTCCATGACAGCTCCAATCGAATCCCAGCCAGTATCAGGTCCCATCTGTCTGAACATCCTTGAATTGCTGTTCCTTAGAGCGCCAACATGGAATTGTTGGGTCCAGCCCCTTTTATGATTCATCCTGCAAAGTTCAAGCATCAAAGCAGTTTTGTATTTTTCAGCATCTTCTGATGAAATGGTTTTGCCCTTGAGAAGGTTCATGAAAGCCATGTTTATTTCTGAAGATGTAAAAGTGGAATAATAGAAGTGGTCAAGACCATGATCAGATAAACGGCATCCCATCTCATGGAAAAAATTATGCCTGGTATCCACTGCCTCAATAAGAGTTTCAAAATTCAGGATATCAGTTTCGCTTGCGAGTTCCAGCTTCTTTATATAAGATATAAAAATAGCCGGATCCTCAGTTTTAATTAAATTATCGGGCCGAAAAGTCGGCAACACCTTAATTTCGAAGGAGTCTTTCATCTTCTGATGATGTTCAAGACTATCAGCAGGATCATCAGTTGTACAGATGATCTCAACATTCATTTTCCGTATTATGGATCTGGTGCTAAACTCATCGGTGCTGAGAAGGGCTGAAGCTTCTTCATAAATTCTTTTAGAAGTAGATGGAGAAAGAAGCTCAGTTATATTGAAATATCTTAAAAGCTCCAGATGGGTCCAGTGGTATAGCGGATTTCCTACAGTAGCCGGAACTGTTTCCGCCCATTTTTTGAATTTTTCAATATCCGGAGCATTCCCGGTGCAGAATTTTTCATTAATCCCATTTGTTCTCATGGCCCGCCATTTATAATGATCTCCCTGCAACCAGGCTTGTGTCAGATTTGTAAATTGATGGTTGCCTGTTATCAAAGCAGGTGACAGATGACAATGAAAATCGATAATGGGTTTATTTTCAGAATATTTATGATAAAGTTTTTCAGCAGTTTTATTGCCCAGAAGAAAATTATCATGAATAAATGGTTTCATATCTTTCGAACAGATAATAATATTTTCTAACTTTGAATATTGATGTTTCGTTAACGATCACGAAATTATGAAATGCAAATCAATTTATCAAGAAATACGGAAATATAAAAGTTAAAAGTCAAAAGTAAAAAATGTTGCTGGTTACTGGTTACTGCTTCCCGGTTAGTCTGATGAGACAGCAATTCCTGCCAGGCAAAAGGAGGAAGCGACAAGAAAAAAGCAACAGAGCTGCCGGAAGCCAGATACAATAACATTAATTAAAAAACTTTAAAGGAAATGAATTTCCAAAAAGGAACTATTATAACTCTTTTCTATCTATGCACTCTTTCAGTCTTTTCTCAGGAACCGGCAAAAACATTTTTTAGTGCAGATTTAAACCTGCCAGATGTTAAAACCGTATTAAAAGCAGTTGCAGACTGGCAGATAAGAGCTCCATTGACCCATGAACTTGCTGACTGGACTAATGGAGCGCTTTATGCGGGGATGGTTGAATGGGCAGGAATAGCAGGAAATAATTCATATTATGAGTGGCTTAAAAATATTTGTGAGAAAACGGGCTGGTCTCGCATGAATAGAGAAAATCCACTTGGGAAATATCATGCGGATGACTATTGCGTTGGGCAGACTTATATTGAATTATATCGCAAATATAAGGAAAAGAGGATGATCGATCCGATTAGAGACTATCTGGATCAGATAATTAAAAATCCGGCTAAAGGTGAACTCAGGTTTGAGAATACTGATACGTACTGGTCAACACAGCGATGGTCGTGGTGCGATGCGCTTTTTATGGGTCCGACGGTGTGGGCAAAAATGGCGAATGTGACTGGCAAAAGAAAGTATCTCGATTTTCTGTATAAGGAATATAAAGCCACCACTGATTACCTTTACGATAAAGACGAAGATCTTTATTACAGGGATTCAGATTATTTTACAAAAAAAGAAGCAAACGGAACAAAAGTTTTCTGGGGACGGGGAAACGGATGGGTTTTTGCCGGCTTGCCAATAATAATAAGAGAGCTTCCTGCAAAATATGAGCATAGGGAGTATTTTGTGAATATTTATAAGAAAATGGCTGCGAAACTTCTCAGATTACAGTCAGCTGACGGATTCTGGCATGCAAGCCTTCTCGATCCCGCCAGTTATCCGAATCCGGAAATGAGCGCTACATCTTTTTTTATATATGGAATGGCCTGGGGTATAAATAACGGATATCTTGATAAGGAAACATATCTTCCGGCAATAGTTAAAGGATGGAAATCAATGGTTACCTCTGTATGGCCCGATGGAAAGGTAGGTTTTATTCAGCCCATTGGAGCTGATCCAAAAAGTGTTACCAGGGAAATGACTGAGGTGTATGGTGTAGGAGGCTTTCTTATGGCAGGAACTGAAATTACAAGGTTGATTGATAAAGGAATCTTATAATTACGAATTATGAATTACGAATTGCGAATTATCAACTGAGAATTACAAAGTAGAAATTACATATAGAATGAAGAGCGACAATGTCATACAAATTAAAAGTTATGCTTTTGCACTAAAGATCGTAAAGACTTATCAATATTTGGTTGAAGAAAAAAAGGAGTTTGTACTTTCCAGACAACTTCTTAAAAGTGGTACTTCAATTGGAGCAAATACAGAAGAAGCACTGGGAGGACAAACAGATAGAGACTTTTATACAAAGTTTAATATTGTTTATAAAGAAGCCAGAGAAACACATTTTTGGTTAAGACTTCTGAGAGACTCGAATATTCTAAGTGGGGAACAAGCAGACAGTCTTTTAAAAGATTGTGAGGAAATCCTCAAAATTGTCGGTTCAATCAATAAAACACTAAAGTCAAAACTTTATCCTAATAATAATTCGTAATTCGTCATTCCTAATTTCAAATTAATTATCAAATTATGAAACAAAGAAGTTTAATATTGTTTGTAACTATCCTTCTAACTGGACAATTTGCAGATTGTCAGGGATTTCTAAGGGTTCAGGGGAACCAGATCGTAAATGAAAAAGGTGAAAATTTCCTGCTGAGAGGAATAGGTCTTGGCGGCTGGATGCTCCTGGAACCATATATGTTTCAGCTTTCCGAAGTTGCCGGAAATCAAACTGATATAAAATCAAAGATAAGCCGGTTGATCGGTCAGAAGAACTGCGATGAATTGTACACGCGTTTTCTGGATAATATGATAACAGAAAAAGATATTGAGGCGCTTAAAAAATGGGGATTTAATTCTGTCAGGTTACCTATGCACTACAACCTTTTTTCCCTGCCGGTTGATAAAGAACCTGTTGCCGGACAGAATACATGGCTGGAAACTGGATTTAAATTGACTGATAACCTGCTGTCATGGTGCAGAAAAAATAATATCTACCTTATTCTTGATCTTCATGCCACACCGGGAGGGCAGGGAAATGACAGACCTATTGCGGATATTGATACACTTAAACCCAGGTTATGGCAGAGTGAAGCAAATCAAATGAAAACCATTGCTCTTTGGAAAAAGCTGGCCGAAAAGTATAAGGATGAAGAATGGATTGGCGGCTATGACCTTATAAATGAGACTAATTATAAACTTGAAGGAAATGAAGCCCTTAAAAAGCTCTTTCTGGAAATTACTCAGGAGATACGAAAGGTCGACAAAAAACATATTATCTTCATTGAAGGGAACCAGTTCGCAAATGACTTTACCGGACTGACACCACCATGGGATAACAATATGATTTATAGTTTTCATAAGTACTGGAATCCGACTACTGTGGAAACAATTCAGAAGTATCTTGATATGAGAGAAAAGTATGATATCCCGCTATGGATGGGAGAATCGGGCGAAAACAACAATGACTGGTTTAGGGCAGCGGTGAATTTGTTTGAAACAAACAATATTGGCTGGTCCTGGTGGACAATCAAAAAGATCGGTTCGGAAAGCAGTTTAATGACTATTTCAAAACCTGCAGGTTACCAGAAAATTATCGATTACTGGGCAGGCAAAGGGCCAAAGCCATCAGCCGAAGAGGCCAAAGCAACATTCATGGATTTAGCTGAAAATGTGAAGTTTGAAAAATGCAGAATAAATAACGGTGTGTTGGATGCTCTGTTTGGGAAGAAATAGGCCTGACGCCTCGCGCCAGCCGCCAATAAATTTATTAGAAAATTATGTTAATTATGATATTATGCAAACAGAACTTAGATATGCCGCTCACCCTGATGATGTAAAAAATTGGGATACAACAAAATTACGTAAAGAATTCCTCATTGAAAACATTTTTCGTAAAGACGAGATTTGCCTGGTCTATTCAATGTATGACCGTCTGATAGCCGGAGGTGCAATGCCTGTCAATAATCAATTAGCGCTTGAATCGCCTGATGAACTTAAATCAGAAAATTTTCTCGAGAGAAGAGAGATGGGAATAATAAATATTGGAGGAGAAGCGGTAATTCATGCAAGTGGCAAGGTTTATAAAATCGGATTTAAGGAAGCTTTGTATCTTGGAAAAGGGTCTCATGATGTCACCTTTAATTCAGTTTATTTTGATAATCCTGCAAAGCTATATATCAAGTCAGCTCCTGCTCATCATGCGTATCCTTCAAAAAAAGTCACTCTTGCTGATGCTGAAGTAGTTATATTGGGTACTACGGAGTCTTCAAATCGCAGAATTGTAAATAAGTTGCTTGTAAACAGTGTAATAGAGACTTGTCAGCTTCAGATGGGAATGACTGAACTTCAGACAGGCAGTGTCTGGAACACTATGCCGGTTCATACACATAACCGGAGGATGGAAGCTTATTTCTATTTTGAGGTACCTGAAAAGCAAGCTATTTGTCATTTTATGGGCGATCCTGATGAATCAAGACACATCTGGATGAAGAATGAACAGGCTGTTCTTTCGCCATCATGGAGCATCCACAGCGCAGCAGGAACTTCCAATTATACATTTATATGGGGTATGGCAGGAGAAAATCTTGATTATAGTGATCAGGATATCCGGCAACCCGATACTCTTAAATAGGGTGAAAACGAATGATGACAGTGAGTAAAAGTCAAAAAGAGAACCACAGAGGGAAAGAAAATAATATTTTGAATTATGACAGATTTATTTGATTTATCAGGGAAAGTTGCACTGGTAACAGGGGGCACCCAGGGTATCGGACTGGCAATCGGATTGTTATTGGGGAAAGCCGGAGCCAGAGTATGCGTAAACGGAAGGAATAATGAAAAGTTACAGATCTGCAAGGATGTATTCAAGGCACACGACCTCGATGTTTTCACTCTGAAATTTGATGTTACAGATGAGTCAAATGTGGATAAAGGAATTTCCATGATCGAAAATAGTGCAGGACCCGTTGACATTCTTGTAAACAATGCCGGGATAATAAAGAGAATTCCAATCATTGATATGGCAATAGCTGATTTTAAGAATATAATTGACGTTGACCTGGTTGCTCCTCTGGTAGTTTCAAAACGTGTTGTACGGAAAATGATTGAAAAGCGAAGCGGTAAGATCATAAATATGTGTTCCATGATGAGCGTATACGGACGAAACACGGTATCAGCTTATGCTTCGGCGAAAGGTGGTCTTAAACTTCTTACTCAGAATATGACATGTGAATGGGCAAAATACAATATTCAGATCAATGGAATTGGTCCGGGATATATTGCAACATCAATGACAGCACCCCTGCGTGAAAAAGGACATCCATTCAACGATCTGGTAATGTCGCGCACTCCGGCAGGACGCTGGGGCGAACCGGAAGACGTTGCTAATGCTGCTCTCTTTCTTGCTTCAAAAGCCAGTGACTTCGTTAACGGGCATATATTGTATGTTGATGGAGGCATACTCGCTAACTTTGGATATATAAAGGGGGAGAATGAAGTCTGAAAGGATGAAAGTCTGTTGTTTAAATGAATCCCAAAAGACCTATGCACCAAGACACCATTTCACCAAAACGCCAAGACACCAGAACAATCAACCTTTATTTTCAGGATTATCCGGATGATCATCTGCATAGGGTTTGGCATATAGATCTTCAACTTTAACCCTGTTTTCTTCAGGTGATAAAACTACTGTCGCCTGGTTTTGTTCTTCTCCCGCCTTTCCATTAAAATAAAGGATGCATGCAAAAATCGGCATTATCGGTAGTGTCAGAGCATTAACTATAGCAGACAGGATAATGAATAATGGTTTGGTTGTAACATCAGCGAGCTTTGCAGTGTCATCCGGATTGACGATTGTCTTTATAAAACTGCCTGTGAAAGGCAGGAGTATAATTCCCGAGAGGATCACAGAAATTACAAGCATAATTATGATAAAAATGCTTACCCATCCAATATTTGACCAGAAATTTTTATGAGTGAGTTTTATAGTTCTTGTTATAGTAGAACCAATATTATTACCCTCAACCATCATAACAGGTAAAATGAACATGTAGAGTGTTGCCACATACAACATTGCAAAAAATGCTCCTATAATAAGTACAAAAATACCAAGAGCAATTGCAATAGTGCCGGCCAAAGCAAGGAATATCATAATTACAAGATACGGTACAAAATATTTCAGCGACCTGAATATGGAATTGAAAATAGTATTATCATTATTCACAGGGTTATACAGAATGTAGTACTGAAGTATAGTATTAAAAAGCAGGCTGATAAGAGAAATCGCTAAAATCGGAACGATCAGGCTCTTTAATTTTTCAAGTGCAATCATTGGATCTGTAATTGAAGAAAGCTCTTTCATATTAACAAGAGTAGAAACATACTGCAATACGAGCGACATAAGCAGTGAAATAATGAATAATGACAGGAATTTCTTTTTATAAAACTCCCACAACGAACTCATAGCACTGTCTATATTATGCTTGCGGTAAAGAGGATGATTGCTGAACTGATCCATCAAAAATGTTTTTAATTGTCTGCAAATTTAGGCATTATTGGTTTCCATCCTTTTTTTGTTCAGAAAGAATTTCCTGTAATATCATGTTAAATTTTTTGGGTTCTTCAAAAATCGGGGAATGAGCTGAATTTTCAAATGGATAAAACCTTTTAACCGGCGCCTGCAGGCTGTCGAAATATTCTTTCGCTATCACAAAGCTTGTCTCATAATCAGAGGTTCCCTGCATGATATAAACGGGAATCTTCTGAGATGGAATCGCTTGAAAAAGATTTGTTTTCATAATCGCATCCCATAAATAATTTCTTGAAAATTTCATTCCCTTTAAATAATTTATCTTTTCAATTAAATTATATTCCTTGCAAAAGAGAATTGGTTCCACTGCCGAAGGGTAAAAATTCCCTTTTTTAACTGCACCTCCATATCTGATGACATATTTTCTCTCAGTCAGCATTTTATCGATTGCCTCTTCAGGATCAGAGTAGGGCGGAGGGCCTATTTTTTCAAGTTTGCGGATAGCTTTTCTGTCTTTTAATACCTTTGCCCGGGACAAAACAAAATCATATGAAATTTTTTCTGACCTTTTCTGATCGCCTACTTGTCCTGTAGCAATGAAAGCATAATAATACTCGGGAAATTTATTAGCTGTAAATGCCCCGAGCATAGTTCCCCAGGAATGTCCGAGAAGATATATTTTATTGCGTTTAAACCTATGGATCAGATATTCCGAAACTTTTCCGGCATCTTCAACAAACTGTGACAGAGTCATTGTTTCCGGCGGAATGTTTTTCGAATATGATAGACCAGAGCCACGCTGATCCCAGTAACAAACCACGAACATATCTTCAATCTCAGGATTAAATTTATGCACATACGGAAACTCCGGATCTCCTGGTCCGCCGTGCAGATATAACAGAACAGGCTTTGTGGAATCCCTGCCGCGAATAATCATTTTCTGATATAAGCCATTAATAAATACGGTTTCTTTAAGTGAAATGCTACCCGGAATTTTTTTTCCGGCGGGGTTCAGAAAGGGCTTTGAGTTACCAGTGCTTTCTGACAGAACAATTATGATGAGGGTTATCAGAAGCAGGGGAATTAATAATTTGATAGCATTCAGACTGGTAATCAGGAGTTTTTTCATGATCTGGATCTTTGGTAAATTATCACACACCTTAAATTACACGGGCTGAAATAGAAATATATTTTCCAAAGATAATTATACTTAACGGATAAACCCTCCTGATGCTAACTCTGTGTGATTTTCTCACTGGTTCCTGAATAGAGTAAAGTGCTCCTCTTTTAACTACCTAATATTTAACTTTTTGACTTTTTATCCCTACTTGTCGGTCGGCACCTTCGCTTTGACTTCTCTCTTCTGACTTACTTCTCTTTCCTCCACTGTTTAAGTACATTGCTGAAAGGGAATATGCTATTCGGTTTTCTTTGTGTAAAAATGCCCTCATTGACTGCCTTCACATCCTCAATGGTGTAAAAAGCATTAGGATTGAAGCGGGTAATGATGTCGAGCACATTAGCCAGTTCATTTCTCTTTATAATTGAATAAATAAGATGAATATTTTCTCTTGCTCCCTTAGCTTCAACAACTGTGGCTCCAAATCCCTGCCTGCTTAATGATTGCACTAGTTCGTTTCCTCTTTCATGAGCGAATACTCTTATCATAAGGATACCCATTGCGAGCCTTTCCTCGATGAGCATCCCGACAAGATTACCTGTTGCAAAACCAGCGGCATAGGCAACAAAATTAATATAATGATCGAGGTTCTCCATTATCTTGCTTATAGCTGTTATCCATATCAGAACTTCGAAAAATCCAAGGATAGGAGCTATGTTCCTTTTCCCTTTTGAAACGAATATGATCCTCATTGTTCCTATTGATACATCGCATATTCTTGCCAAAAAAATTAAAACAGGCATAAGTATATAGCTGAACAGAACGGAGTGAAAAAAGGAGGTATCCATAGCAGTGAATATTATATAATTTAAACAAATATACAAATAACACGACCTCATTCCTCATACCTCACACACCGTGATGCTGGGCGGAATTAAACATTTCCGTCTTTTATTTGTTAAAATAAAGAACTAATATATATTTAGAATCAAATAATCAATATTTTTGATAATTAATTTACTTAAAAACATATAATAACATGAAATTCAGAAAAATAATTGTTCCGTTTATCC
>OCZT010001293.1_pt1 | contig 25877 bp, 24 predicted proteins | sample 1539031 | NCBI WGS metagenome assembly OCZT01 (sample SAMEA3539308, study PRJEB22396) | soil metagenome | biome: tundra; feature: field; material: soil | place: USA | collected 2010-05 | depth 0.15 m | reverse complement strand
GTTCGGACGACAGCGACGCGGTGGTGATCGAGCGCCTGAAGGTGTACCACCGTCAGAGCGAGCCGCTCGTCGAGTATTACCACACGCGGCCGACGTTCCGGTCGATTGACGGCGCGCAGGGCGCCGAGCGGGTGGCCGCCGATCTGACCGCGGCGATCGAGGCAGCGGGGAGCGGCGATCATCGAGGAGGTTCGCGGCGGTGATCGTCTGTCGATCGGCCGCCGAGCTCGAGCGCATGCGCGAGGCCGGGCGCCTGGTCGGGGAGGTGCTCACCGAACTGGCGGCGGCGGTCGCGCCGGGCGTCAGTACCGGCGATCTGGACGCGCTGGCCGAGAAGCGCATCGCGGAGGCGGGCGCGACGGCGGCGTTCAAGGGGTATCACGGGTACCCGGCGACGATTTGCGCGTCGATCAACGACGAGGTGATCCACGGGATTCCGTCGGGACGCCGCCTGCTGCAGGATGGCGACATCATCTCGATCGACGTCGGCGCGTCGCTCGACGGGTACTTCGGCGACAGCGCGTTGACGCTCGCGGTGGGTCAGGTATCGGAGGGCGCGGCGACGCTCCTGCGCGTCACCGAGGAGGCCCTCTACAAGGCGATCGAGTGCGCGCGGGCGGGCAATCGAATTTCGGACATCGGCCACGCCGTGCAGCAGCACGTCGAGGCGTACGGATTTTCGGTCGTGCGGGAGTTCGTCGGGCACGGTATCGGCGAGCGAATGCACGAAGAGCCGCAGGTGCCCAACTACGGCGAGCCGGGGCGCGGCCCGCGGCTGGCCGAGGGCATGGTCCTCGCCATCGAGCCGATGGTGAATGCGGGCAAGGCGGCGGTGAAAGTGCTGGCGGACGGCTGGACCGCGGTCACGCGCGACTCGAGCCTGTCGGCGCACTTCGAGCACACGGTGGCGGTAACCTCGGGTGAGCCGTGGATTCTGACCGCGAGAGAAGTCTCGATTCCGGTTCAGAGATAGCCGGCCACCCCGGCACCATTATCGAGGTGCTGCCGAGCGGGTTGTATCGGGTCCGGCTCGACGAGCGGACAGCGCAGGTGGTCGCGCACATCGCGGATCGGATCGGCCGGAACTTCATCCGGCTTCTGGTCGGCGACCGGGTGCGGATCGAGCTCTCGCCGGTCGACGTCGGCCGCGGGCGGATTGTGGAGAAATTATGAAGGTTCGCGCATCGGTGAAACGGATTTGCGACAAGTGCAAGGTGGTCCGCCGCGCCGGCGTGGTGCGGATTATTTGTCCGAATCAGAAACACAAACAACGTCAAGGGTGATCTAAGGATTTGCGGATCTAAGGATCTGAGGATTTATGGCACGAATTGCAGGCGTCGATCTTCCCCGCACCAAACGCGTCGAGATCGGACTCACGTACATCTACGGCATCGGGCGCGTGCGCTCGAACAAACTCCTCAAGGAGGCCGGGGTCAGCCCCGACATCCGCGTGAAGGATCTCTCCGAGGACGATGTCCGGAAGATCAGCCGCGTGATCGAGGAGCAGGGCGGCGTCGAGGGCGATCTCCGCAAGGACATCTCGATGAACATCAAGCGGCTGATGGAAATCGGCTGCTATCGCGGCATGCGTCACCGCCGTAACCTGCCGGTGCACGGCCAGCGCACGCGGACCAACGCGCGGACGCGCAAAGGCCCGCGCAAGGGCGCGATCGCCAAGAAGAAGACGATTTAATTTATGGCCAAAGAACCAACCGTCGAAGGCGCCGAAGTACCTGAGAAAAAAGAGGGTGCGGCAGGCAAGCGGAAGAAGACGTTCAAGAAGCGCGGCGAGAAGCGCATCGTCCACCATGGGCTGGCGCACATCCATGCGTCGTTCAACAACACGACGGTGACGATCACCGACACCGAAGGCAACGTCGTCGCCTGGTCGAGCGCCGGCGGCATCGGCTTCAAGGGGTCGCGCAAAGGGACGCCGTTCGCGGCGACGCAGGCGGCACTCAACGCCGGCAACGCCGCCAAGACGGTCGGGATGCGGTCGCTCGACGTGCGCGTGAAGGGCCCCGGATCGGGCCGCGAGTCGGCGATCCGCGCGCTGCAGACGGTCGGTCTCGAGGTGAAATCGATCCGCGACGTCACGCCGATTCCGCACAACGGCTGCCGTCCACCGAAGCGGAGGAGAGTGTAAATGGCGCGTTATATCGGACCGGTCTGCCGGCTCTGCCGCCGCGAAGGCATGAAGCTGTTCCTGAAGGGCGAGCGCTGCTACACGGAGAAGTGCGCGATCGAGAAGCGCAACTTCCCGCCCGGGCAGCATGGCAAGACGCGGAAGGCGAAGCTGGCCGGCTACGGCCTGCAGCTGCGCGAGAAGCAGAAGGTCAAGCGCATCTACGGCGTGCTGGAAGATCAGTTCCGCCGCTATTTCGAGGCGGCCGAGCGGACGCGCGGCATCACCGGTGAAACGCTGCTGCAACTGCTCGAGCGGCGCCTCGACAACGTGGTGTACCGGCTGGGGCTGGCGACGTCGCGTCCGCAGGCGCGGCAGCTCGTGCGCCACGGGCATTTCCTCGTGAACGGCAAGAAGGTGGACATCCCGTCGTACTCGGTCAAGCCGGGCGACGTCGTTGCCGTGCTGGGCCGGACGCAGAAGAACCCGACCGTCGAGCACGCGATCGAAGAAGTGAAGGGCCGCGGGATTCCCGGATGGCTCACCTTCGACGCCGCGACGATTTCGGGCCGCATTATGTCGGTGCCGACGCGCGAGCAGATCAATCTGCCCGTGCAGGAACAGTTGATCGTGGAGTTGTACTCGAAGTAGGAACGTTCGCACCCGTCGACCCGCAGCCTTACACAGACCTGCGGCGGGAGGTCGGCGGTCACTTGCAGGTCTGGAGGCCCGTCTGCGGGCCCGTAAGCGAAAGGAAGCATCAGATGTTGTGGAAAGGTTTTCAGCGCCCCAAACGGCTCGACTTCGAACGCGAAACGTTAACCGACCGGTTCGGCCGCTTCTACGCGCAGCCGTTCGAACGCGGCTTCGGCACGACGATCGGCAACGCGCTCCGGCGCGTGCTGCTCTCCTCGATTGAAGGCGCGGCCATCACCGCCGTCAAGATCGACGGCGTGCTGCACGAATTCTCGCCGATCCCTGGCGTCGTCGAGGACGCGACCGACATCATCCTGAACCTGAAGCAGATTCCGCTGAAGCTGCACAGCGATCAGACCAAGACGCTGACGCTCAAGATCGACAAGGCGGGCGAGGTGCGCGCGCGCGACATCCAGGCGGACGGCGACGTCGAGATCCTCGAGCCGGACGCGCACATCGCGACCGTCTCGGAAGGCGGCAAGCTCCGCATGGAGATGCGCATGAAGCGCGGCCGCGGGTACGTGTCGGCCGACAAGAACTTCGACGAGGATCTCGGCATCGGCTGGATCCCGATCGACTCGGTGCATTCGCCGGTCAAGAAGGTCAACTATTTGATAGAAGCCGCGCGCCTCGGCCAGACGACCGACTACGACAAGCTGACGGTGGACGTGTGGTCCAACGGGTCGATCAGCCCGCGCGACGCCGTGTCGCTCGCGGCCAAGCTGATTCGCGACCACCTGAACATCTTCATCAACCTCGAAGAGGGCATCGAGCCGCAGTCCGAAGCGTCGGGCGATCAGCCGCGCGTCGGCGTCAGCAACGAGAATCTCGACAAGAGTGTCGAGGAGTTGGAGCTGTCCGTGCGGTCGTACAACTGCCTCAAGAACGCGAACATCCGCACGATTCGCGAGCTGGTGCTGAAGACCGAGCCCGAGATGCTCAAGACGAAGAACTTCGGGCGCAAGAGCCTGAATGAAATCAAGGAAATCCTGCACACGATGGGTCTGAGCCTCGGCATGCGCGTCGATCAGCCCGCGGCGGCATCGCAGGAATAACGACCATGAGACACCGAGTCGCACATCGCAAACTAGGTCGGGTCACGGAGCATCGGATCTCGATGCTCCGCAACCAGGCGACGGCGCTGCTGCGCTACGAGCACCTGACGACGACGGTGCCGAAGGCGAAGGAGCTGCGGCCGTTCGTCGAGCGGCTGATCACGATCGCCAAGCGCGGCCTCGCCAACGGCCACATCGGCAAGGGCAAGGCCGCGACGGCGGACGTGAAGGTCCTGAACGCGCGACGTCTGGTCATGCAGGATCTGCAGGACCGCGAGGTCGTGACGAAGCTGTTCGACACGATCGCGCCGCGGTTCGCCGAGCGGGCGGGCGGGTACACCCGCCTGCTGCGCGTCGGCTTTCGCAGGGGCGATGCCGCCGAAGTCGCGCAGGTGGAGCTCGTCGGCAGCGAGTTCGATCCGCGCGCGAAAGCAGAGGGGGACGCGCAGGGCGAGGCCAAGCCGAAGAGCAAAGGCGTCGGCGGACGGCTACGCGCGGCGGCCGAGCGGCTCCGCGGCCGGAAGGACACCGACGATCGCGCGCTCGAAGAGAAGGCCAATCAGCGCGCCGCGTCCAAGGGCGGCGCCAAGCAGCGGCCGAAGAAGCAGGGCGCGAAGGGAAGTTAGCGGCCGTCGAACATCAGAATCGCCGGGATGGACCCGGTCGCCTCAAACCAGGTGACCGCCTCTCGCACCATGTCGATCTTGAGGCCGTAACGGCCCGCCGCGTCAGGCGCGCGGCAGTCGATGCGAAGCGTGCACGAATCGCCCGGCGCGAGACCGCCGGTCAGCGGCTCGCGATGGTAGTCGCGGTCCACGAGCTTCATGTCCTGGTCGAGCAGCTGCACGCCCACTCGCACGTAGTGTGGCGTCCCTTCTGACGCGTGCCACGGTTGATTCCCGATGTTCTTCACCCTGACGTCGAATGAGACCGTCGAGCCGTCGCGGGTCGATTGCGGCGCGCCCAGGATTGCCACCTCGGCCGCGAACACCTGGCTCTCCGCCAGCGCGCGATCCTTGTAGGCGAGGAGCACCGGGTGCTCTTCGATCGCATTCTTCAGCAGGCGGACGATGTTCATCGTCACCGCCTCTTCGAACAGCACGCCCTGCTTCCTGAGCCCGAAGAACTCCAGCACGCCAAGGCCGATCTTCTGCAGCGCCCGCCACGGTCTCTTCCGGTCGGCGAGCGCTTCCCACGCGCGCCAGTCGTCGAGCGTCAGGTCGAGCGAGGAGATCATGTAGGACAGCGGCTTGATCCGGACCTCCGCAAAGCCCGCCTCGTGGCAGGCAGCCATGAACTCCGGGATGAGCACGTCCTGTTCCAGCACGCCGTAGTCCCGCATGGCGGCAACCGACAGCGGCTTGTGCGCGTGTCCCTTGCCGGGCTCGGAGAACACCGCCATGCCCGTGGGCCGCAGAATCCGCGACACCTCCTGCAGCGCTGCGTTCATGCGGGGGATGTGATGCAGCGCGTTGAGGCAGACCGCTTTGTCGAACGACGCGGTGCGAAACGGCAGCCGCTCGAGGTCGCCGACGACGGTTCGCGCGGGTCCGGACTGGAGGAGGCGGGTGCGCCCCATGCGCAGCATGTCCAGCGAGATGTCCACCGAGACGGGCCGGAGATTGAGTCGCTGCAGCCACTCCGAATTCCAGCAGGCGCCCGCTCCGAGGTCCAGAATCAGGTCGGCCGGCGATGCGCCCATGACGCTGGCGGCCATCGCGAAGTCGTGAATGAGAGGAAGGCTCTCGGCCAGCGTGTTCGCGCCCGGCGGCGAAAACGGCTTCAGGAGCTCCCATGGCGCGCCGGACGCGCGCCGGCCGTAGCCTTTTTCAGATTCCTTCGAGGTGTCCGTCAGACTTCTCCATTCCTGCCGGCAAGTGACGGCAGGGCGTCGCCCGTCAGACTTCTTCGACCTCGACGCCCGCGCGCTCCGCCTTCGCCGCCGAGATGATCTTGGTCTGCAGGTGCGACGGCACCTCGTCGTAGTGCGAGTACTCCATGTGGTACGAGCCGCGGCCGCCGGTGGCCGACGTCAGATGCTGCTCGTAGGTGAGCATCTCCGCCATCGGCACCTGCGCTTTGATCACGGTCGTCAGGCCGCGCGTGTCCATGCCGGCGATGCGTCCGCGCCGGCCGTTCAGATCGCCCATCAGATCGCCGGCAAAGTCCGACGGCGTGTAGACCTCGACGTTCATGACCGGCTCGAGGATCGTCGGTCGCGCGCGCGTCATCGCGTCTCTGAACGCGAGTCGGCCCGCCATCTTGAACGAGAGCTCGTTCGAGTCGACGTCGTGGTACGAGCCGTCAAACACGGTGACGCGGAAATCGACCATCGGGTATCCGGCGAGATAGCCGCGGACGCGCGTTTCCTGGATGCCCTTTTCCACCGCCGGAATGAACTGGCGCGGAATTGAGCCCCCAAAGATGTCGTCGACGAATTCGAAGTCGGAGCCGCGCGCCAGCGGCTCGACCTTAATCTTGCAGTCGCCGAACTGGCCGTGTCCGCCGGTCTGCTTCTTGTGGCGCCCGTGCGCTTCGGTCGCCGCCTTGATCGTTTCGCGGTACGGAATGCGCGGCGGCTTCAAGTTGACGTCAACGCCGAATCGGCGCTTCAGCTTCGCGACCGTCACCTCGATCTGCAGTTGTCCCTGTCCGGACAACAGCAGCTCTTTGGTTTGCGGATCTCGGCTGTAGCGGATCGTCGGATCTTCCTCCTCGAGCCGGTGCATCGACGTGCTGATCTTGTCCTCGTCGCCGCGGCTCTTGGGCTCGATCGCATACGACAGCACCGGCTCGGAGAACGTCATGGCGGGGAAGCGGACGCCGTCGCTCTTGTCGCCGAGCGTGTCGTTGGTCAGCGTGTCTTTCAGCTTCGCCACCGCGCCCAGATCGCCCGCCTTGATTTCCGGCACGGTCGTCTGCGTCTTGCCCTGGAGCAGCATCAGATGGCCGAGACGCTCGGGCGCCTCCTTGTTGACGTTGGTCACCGTCGAGTCGGACTTCAGCGTGCCGGTGACGACACGAAACATCGTGATGCGGCCGGCGAATGGATCGGCGATCGTCTTCCAGACGAACGCGGACACCGGCGCGTTGTCGTCGGCGATGCGCGCGATCTCGGCGCCCTTCTTGTCGATGCCCTTGAACGGCCGCTCGGCCGGCGAGGGCAGATACGCCAGCATGGCATCGAGCATCGGCTGTACGCCGATGTTGAGGAGCGCCGACGTGCAGACGAGCGGGAACAGCCGTCCGGCCAGCGTCGCCGCCCGCAGGCCGGCCACCAGCTCGTCGTCGGTCAGCGTGCCGGCTTCGAAGAACTTCTCCATCAGCTTTTCGTCGGCTTCGGCGACCATTTCGATCAGCGCTTCGCGCGCGGCGTCAACCGCTCCGGCCATGTCGGCCGGTATCTCGCCCGCCGCGAACGCGCCGCTTTCGTCTTTCTGATAGATGAAGGCCTTCTTCGACACCAGATCCACGACGCCGCGGAACGCCTTCTCCTCGCCGATCGGCAGCTGAATCGGGATCACGGCCCGGCTGCAGACGCTGCGCAGCGACTGGAGCGTGCGGTCGAGGCTCGCGCGATCGCGATCGAGGCGGTTGACGGCGACCATGCGCGGCAGCCCGAGCTCGTCGGCCGCGGCCCAGACTTTTTCCGTCTGCACCATCACGCCCGCCACGGCGTCGACGACGACGAGCGCGGCGTCGGCCACGTGGAGCGCGGCGCGCGCGTCACCCAGAAAGTTGCCGACGCCCGGCGTGTCGATGAGGTTGATTTTCTGCTTGTTCCATTCGGCGTAGGCGAGGCTGGCCGACAGGGTGTGCTTGCGCGCAATCTCTTCTTCGTCGTAATCGGTGACCGTGCTGCCTTCGTCGACCTTGCCGAAGCGGTTGATCATGCCGGTGTCGGCGAGCACGGCTGAGACGAGTTGTGTTTTTCCAGAAGCGCTGTGGCCGACGATGGCGACGTTTCTGATGGTGGGAGCATCATAAACTCTCATAGACGGGGGTCCCCCTGATGAGCGCATCATATCGATGACGGCTTGTCAGTCGCAAGTCGCAAGTCGTCAGTCGCAAGTCGTCAACCAATCGTCAGTCTGTTCCTTGCGTTGCCTTGGAGGCGCCCCTTGGCTACGCTAGTCGCCATGAGCCACAACCTTGCGCGCCGTGTGATCGCCGCCGCGGCGCTGACCTTCGCCGCCGGCGCCCGAGGGACCATGCAGCAGCCTGCGCCGCCTCCCGTGAGCGCGTGTCCCGTCGCCGACGACGACCAGTACGCGTTCACCAAGGAGCACCCGGTGCAAGTGGGCGGGGGACCGGCGTACGGGGACGCACGCCAACGCCGGTACCTTGACGCATTGCGCGGGCCCGCGGGTCAGCCGGTCCGATACACGCGTCCGGGCAGCGCGCCGGGACCTGACGGCACCATCCTTGACAAGTACGAGGTCACTTCGGAAGGACTCAGCAAGCCCGTCAGTCTGTTTCTGGACTGGTATCACTTCAACCCGCCGCGGGCGCCGAAGGGCTTCGCCTGCGGCGTGCCGATGGGTCTCGGCGTGCCGCCGCTCGATCCGTTCCGCGAGGCGGACGACGTGCGCACCGTGGCGACGACAGAGGGAGCGGCGCGGGCGTTCGCGCCGATCCCGTTGGACGCGGAGGGAGCCGCGAACCACGGCGTCATCTTCGATCAGTTTCGGATGTTCGCGCGCGCGGCGCACGCCGCGGCCGCCGCCGGGAAGCCGCTCGACCCGAAGCATCTGCCTCCGGACGTGATGCGGCTGGGGACGGTGGTCGTCGTCTATCCGCTCGCGTGTGAAGGGCGGAGTATCCTGCCGACCGCCGTCAATTTCGTCGCGATGAACGGCGCGCCGCTCCCGCCGGCCGCTCAATCGCCCGCGCCGGACATCACGACGCTTCTGCCAGGCTTCGAGCCGCCCGCCGGCAGCCTGGCGGTGATGTTTCGGCTCGCGCACCCTCGCGCGAACGATTCGGCGAGGATCACGTACGCCGAGCCGTGTGGCGCGGCTGGGGATTCCGTCACGCTCGCGATGAAGATCACGGCGCCGCGCGGCGTGGAGATGCCGATGCCGTTGCTGCCCGCCGGCGCCCCGACCGATCAGCCTGTCCTGCTGCAGGCGGTCGTCGATCCTGATGGGACGATGCGGCGCATCAGCTACATAGGCGGCCCAGCCGAGCTCGTCACTGCGGCGACGGAAGCGCTCAGCCACTGGCGCTCGGAGCCCGCGCGCATCAACGGCGTGCCGTCCGCGGCCGGGGGATTGGTCCAAGTCAAGTTTGCGCCGCCGCCGAAGGACTGATGACTGACGCCTTGCGACTGACGACTTACGACTACTCGTATCGGAGCGCGTCGATGGGGTCGAGCCGGGAGGCTTTGAAGGCGGGGTACATGCCGAAGAAGATCCCGACCGAGGCGGAGAAGCCGAGGCCGATCGCGAACGACCACCAGGGCAGCGAGATCGGGAAGCCGGACACAAAGTGGATCACCCAGCCGATGGCGCTTCCCAGGGCGATCCCCAGGACACCGCCGAGCGAGGTGAGGAACGCCGCTTCCATCAGGAACTGGAAGAGAATCTCGACGCGGCGGGCCCCGAGCGCCTTGCGGATGCCGATCTCGCGCGTCCGCTCGGTGACCGAGATCGACATGATCGCCATCACGCCGATGCCGCCGACCATGAGTGCGATCGACGAGATGACGATGAGCGCGAAGAACGTCGCTTGGCTGATGCGATCCCAGATCTTCAGAAACGCGTCCTGTGTCAGGAGGTCGAAATCGTCGGGTTGATCGAGCTTGAGCCCGTGCCGGCCACGCATGATCCGCTCCAGGTCGGCCATCGCCTGCTCCTGGGTGACGCCGTCGCGTGGGATCACGGCAATCTGAATCGGCACGAACACCGCCGTCCGTGAGATGCGGACCGCTTTCAGGCCGAACACCCGCTCATAGGCCGTGTACGGGATGACCACGAAGTCGTCCTGGCCGAGATTGAATCCGCCCGCCGCGGGCCGCTTGTCGAACACGCCGACGACCTCGAACCGTTCGTTGCCGATGCGCACCGTTTTGCCGACCGGATCGATGCCGCTCGGCGCAAACAAGAGTTGATACGCGGTGTTGCCGAGCATGGCGACGCTCTTGCGGAACTGGACTTCGGTGCCGTTGAAGAACCGGCCGACCAGCACCGGAATCCGCGTGCCCTCGGCGAAGTTCTCGGTCGTGCCGAACACGATGAGCGGCTTGGTCTTCTGGTTGCCGTAGTACACCCGCTGCTGCACCGAACCTGGACCGCCGCCTCCGAGCTGCACGTCGACGAGTTGAATCGTCTGGGCCTGGTCCTCGATCGCGCGCGCATCCGAGACGGTCAGCGTCGGCCGCTTGAGCAGATCCCGGATCTCGGCCCCGTTGGCGAAGCTGCTGATGCCGAAGCGCTGGACGAAGATCGTGTTCGGCCCGATGGCGCGAAACAGGTCGCGCACCGACTCGTCGAAGCCGCGGATCAGCGCCGTCATGCCGACGATCGACGTGATGCCGATGACGACGCCGAGCACGGTCAGGCCCGAGCGCATCTTGTTGGTGCGCACCGTCTCGAACGCCATCACGATCACTTCTTTGACGAGGCCGAACCGGATCGCCATCACTCGTACCGGAGCGCGTCGATGGGGTCGAGCCTGGAGGCTTTGAAGGCGGGGTACATCCCGAAGAAGATCCCGACCGAGGCGGAGAAGCCGAGGCCGAGCGCGAACGACCACCAGGGCAGCGAGATCGGGAAGCCCGAGACGAGATGGACGGCCACGCCGATGCCGCTGCCGAGCAGGACGCCGAGCAGGCCGCCGAGCGAGGTGAGGAAGGCGGCTTCCATCAGGAACTGGAACAGGATCTCGGCTCGCCGTGCGCCGAGCGCCTTGCGGACGCCGATCTCGCGCGTCCGTTCGGTGACCGAGATCGACATGATCGCCATCACCCCGATGCCGCCGACCATCAGCGCGATCGACGAGATCACGACGAGCGCGAAGAAGGTCGCCTGGCTGATGTTGTCCCAGAGCTTGAGGATCGAGTCCTGCGTCACCATGTCGAAATCGTCTGGCTGATCGAGCTTGAGGCCGTGCCGGATGCGCATCACCCGTTCGACGTCGGCCATGGCCTCGTCCCGGCTGACGCCGTCGCGCGGCACGACGGCGATCTGAATCGGCATCGTCAGGCCGGTGCGGAGGGCACGCACCGGCTTGAGGCCGTAGATCCCTTCATACGTCGTGTAGGGAATGACGACGAAGTCGTCGGCGTTGCTGCCGAATGCCCCGGTCGATGCCCGTTTGTCGAACGCGCCGATGATGGTGAACCGCTGGCTGCCGACGCGCACGGTCTTTCCGATGGGATCGAGTCCCGTGTCCTCGAACAGCTTCTTGAACGCCGTGTAGCCCAGGACGACGACGTTGGCGTGAAACTGCACCTCGGGGGGGTTGAAGTACCTCCCGGCCCGGAACGGGATGCGTGTGCCCTGAGCGAAGTTCTCCGTTGTGCCGAAGACGATGATCGGCTTGGTCTTCTGATCGCGATAGAAGACGCGCTGGAACGTGGCTCCCGCGCCGAGCTGAATGTCCACGAACTGGACACTTGTGGCCTGGTCCTCGAGGGCCCGCATGTCGGAGACGGTCAGGTTCGGGCGCTTGAGGAGTTCCTTCACCTCGGTGGCGTTGCTGAAGCCAGCGAACGCGAACCGGTAGACGAAAATCGTGTCGGGCCCGATCTGCCGCATGAGATCCCGGATCGATTCATCGAAACCGCGGATGAGTGACGTCATGCCGACAATCGACGTGATACCGATGACGACCCCGAGGACGGTCAGGCCGGAGCGCAGCTTGTTGCCGCGCACGGTGTCGAACGCCATCGCGATGACTTCTGCGATCAGGCCGAATCGGATCGCCATGCGCCGAGGCTACTCCCGCCTGAGCGCTTCGATGGGATCGAGCCGCGCGGCCCGCATCGCCGGATACAGGCCGAAGAAGAGGCCCACCAGCGCCGTGATGCCGATGCCGAGGGCGACCGACCAGGCTTCGATCGCCGCCGGAATGGGGGTGAAGGAGGAGATGACGAGCGCGATGATCGCGCCGAAGATCGTGCCGATGACGCCGCCGAACATCGACAGCACCACCGACTCGGTGAGCATCTGCGACATGATGTCGGAGCGCCGCGCGCCGAGCGCCTTGCGCAGGCCGATCTCGCGCGTCCGCTCGGTGACGACCATCAGCATGATGTTCATGATGACGATGCCGCCGACCACGAGTGACAGTCCGACGACGCCGATCAGCACCGCAAAAATGCCGCTGGTCGCGCTGTGGTACAGATCCAGAATCGTGTCCGAGGTGAACAGGCCGAAGTTGTCGGGCTGCTTCGGCTTGAGGCGCCGGGCCACGCGCAGCGCGACCGTCGCTTCGTCCTCCGCCGACGCGATCATCGCGACGTCCCGCGGCTTCACCATCACTTCCAGCGAGCGCCGCGACCCGAACATCATCTGAAACTGGCCGAGCGGGATCACGGCGAACTCGTCCTGCGTCTGCCCGAGCAGCGAGCCGCGCTTCGCGCTGACGCCGACGACGCGGAAGTGGATCCCCTCGATCTGGATGATCTTGTCGAGCGGATCGGTGTCGGCGCCAAACAGCCGATCGGCGGTCTGCCAGCCGATCACGGTGACGGGCCGAGAGCTGTCGACTTCGGTGGGGCTCATCAGGCGCCCGCGCTCGGCGTCGTAGCTCGAGAAGTTGACGTAGTCCGACGTCACGCCCGTCACCGACATGCCGTCGATCGACTTGTCGCGGTAGGTGATGCGGCCGCGGGCGCCCGAGTCGGCCATCACGGCCGTGATCAGATTCGAATCGTACCGGCGGATGGCGCGCATGTCCTGCAGCGACACGCGCGGGTTGGAGCGGACCTTGTCGAACTCCTCATCGCTGCGCGTGATGGGGAACTGCTGGATGCTGAACGAGTCGGCGCCGGCCTCGTTCAGGATCGCTTGTTTGACCGAGGCGTTCAGACCCTGGATGAGCGACACCACGGCGATAATCGACGTGACGGCGACGATGTTGCCGAGCACCGTCATCAACGACCGGAGCTTCGCGCCCCAGATCGCGTCGAGCGCGATGATCGCCGATTCGTAGAACTTGTTCATTGCGCTTCGGCCGCCTCGAATCGCTGCGCTACTTCTTCACGCCGGCGCTCTGGTCGATCTTCACGAGGTCGCCGTCTTTCATGCCGCGCACCGAGTTGAACGGCCCCGTGATGACCTGGTCGCCCTGCGCCGGGCCCGACAGGACTTCGAAATACTTGTCGCCGGCGATGCCCATCTTGATCGGCGTGAACTCGGCGCGCCCGGCGCGCACCACGAACACCCCTTCGGTTTCCTTCCGCGTCTGGCCCGGCTTCAGCTCGGCGGCCGAGGCGACCGGCTCGATCGTGCGGCCGTTCTTGTCGGCGCGTGGCTGCTTCACGACCTGTCCGTTGGCGTCGTAAATGAGCTCGCGGACGGCGACCGCGGGAATCGGCACCGCCGTGACCTGCGCGCGAGTGGCGGTCGTGATGTCGGCCGTGCACGTGAACCCGGGCCGAATGTCCGGCACGACCTCGTCGAGCGTCACGACGACCTTGAACGTCGTCGCCTGCGTGCCGGTCGTGCCCGGCGTCGTCGTCTGGAGCGGGCTGTTACCGATTTCGGTGACGTGGCCCTTGAACGTCTTGTCGGGGATCGCGTCGATCGAGATCTTCGCGTTCTGGCCGATCGAGACGTGCGGCATGTTGGTCTCGTCGACCTCGACCTCCGCCTGGATGTCGGCCATGTCGGCGAGCGTCAGCAACACCGTGCCCGCGTTGTTCATCGTGCCGATCATCACCATCTCGCCTTCCTGGATATTGCGTTTGGTGACGATGCCGTCTATGGGCGACTCGATGTGGACCTTGCTGAGATCGTACTGCGCGCTGTCGAGCGTGGCGCGCTCCTGCGCGATGCGGCTGCTCTGCGCATTGGCGCTTTTTACTTTCTCCTGCAGCCCGGACTCGGCTGACTGCACGTCGTTCTGCGCTTTTTCGAGCGTCTCGCGCGTCGTCAGCTGCCGCGTCCAGAGGTCCTGCTGGCGCTTCAGCGTCTGACGCAGCAACTCCAGCTGCAGGCGAGAGGTTTCGATCGACTGTGTCATCTGGTCGAGTGTCACTTCCGCTGCCTTGAGCGAGGCCACCTGATTGGTGACGCGCGCCTTGAGCGAGTAGGGATCGATCTGGAGCAGGACCTGGCCCTTCTTGATCCGATCCCCTTCGTCCACGGCGAGGTTGACGACGCGGCCCATCGTGTCCGAGCTGATGTTCACGAGGCGGTGCGGCTGAATCTTGCCCGATGCCGACACAATCGCCTCGAGGTCGCGCGCCTTGATGGCCTCGGCGGTGACCGCCAGGCCCTTTTCCTTCTTGAACCACAGATTCGCGCCGACGATGGCCGCAGCCAGCACGACGACGATGACGCCGATGAGAATCTTCTTTGTGCGTGACACTATTTAGCCCCCGACCTATCCGAAAATGAGCGCGACGCCGGCGGCCGTGACCGCCAGCACCACGTAGATCCCGATGAGCGCCGTCGCAATCCCGCGGGTCGGCCGCTTGTACAGCACGCCGAGCCCGATCGCCACCGACACCAGCCACCAGAGAAAGAAGAAATCGATGGCGCCCAGCATCTTCGCGGGCAGGCTCTCTTCGTCCAGCATCGGCAGCAGCGCCGCGAACGTCGTCGGATTGCTGAGCGACTCGCGCGCGTAGTTGAGCGGCGTCGTGAAGATCGTCTTGACGATCATAATCGCGTTGGAAAAGAAGATGAGGGAGTACACCTGCTTGAACTTCGCGTCGCCCCCCATGAGTGCGTTGAACACGCCGATCAGAATGCCCGCCATGATCGCCGCGATGATCGGCACGACGATCAGCGAACCGGCGCCGATCTTCGCGTAGTTCTGCCACGCGGGCGTCGTCATGATCTGCGTACGGATTTGGTCGAGCCGCTCGGGCGGAAGCTGTTTCGCGAACACGCCGATGGCCTTGATCGCCTGGTCCGCGGCCGCGACGCGGCCGACGGGCGTGCTTTGCAGCCAGCCGATGCAGACGGTCGTGACGACCGTCACGAGCAGCCACATCCCCAGCCAGGTCGGCCGCCGCGCGATGTCCGCGTAGGTGTCCCGCGGGCTCGTCAGCACCCCGACGAAGCGCGCGATCAGCCCTTTGGACGCAGGAGTCGCCGGCGATTCGGGCACAATCGTTTCAGCCACGTTCGAACCTCATTGAGGGAAATATGCCGGGAACTGGAGCCGCGAAGCCACGCGGATCGACACCATTCTAAGGTATATACGGAGTTCTTTCCCACAGGTTTCCTTGACACTGGCAAACTTGCTGTTTACCATGCAGTTTTCCGCGCGACATCAGACGTTCGCCGTGGCAAGGAGCGTGACGTGGTCGGATTCGTTCCCAAGGAAATGTTCTTCACCAAAGGTGTCGGCAAGCACCGGGAGAAGCTCACCTCGTTCGAGCTCGCGCTCCGATCCGCCGGTATCGCCGCGTGCAACCTGGTGCGGGTGTCCAGCATCTTCCCGCCCAAGTGCCGCATCCTGTCGCGCACCCAAGGCATGAAGCTGCTCGAGCCGGGGCAAGTCACCTTCGTCGTGATGTCGGAAGGCGCGACGCGCGAGCCGCACCGGCTGCTGGCGGCAACCGTCGGCGTGGCCATCCCGCGCGACAAAGAGCTCTACGGGTATCTGTCCGAGCACCACAGCTTCGGCGAGAGCGAAGACATCGCCGGCGACTACGCCGAAGAGCTCGCCGCCGAGATGCTCGCCACGACCCTCGGCCTCGAATTCGACCCCGACAAGAGCTGGGACGAAAAGAAAGAGGCCTACCGCCTCTCGAACCAGATCGTGCGCACCCAGAATGTCACCCAGACCGCGATCGGCGACAAAAAGGGTCTGTGGACGACTGTGGTTGCCGCCGCCGTGCTCGTGGGGTAAGCCACCGGCAGGACCAGCATCCTGCGCTCCAACGCTCGCCGTCCCGATAACTCCCCTATGCGGAACATCGTTGTCGTGCGCGCGGCCCTGGCCGCCGCCTTTGTCGTGGTGTCGGTCGAGGCCGCCCACGCGCAGATCTATGAAGCCATCGGCATCCGCGCGCAGGGGATGGGCGGTGCCTTCGTCGCCGTTGCCGACGATGCGACGGCGACGTGGTGGAACCCGGCGGGGCTGGCCGGCGGCGCTTTCGTCAACACCGTCATCGAATACGGCACCGCGCAGGAGCCGCGCCTGGCGACCGATCCGAACGGGGTCGCGCTGCCCGCATGGCGGTCGAATGCGCGCGGGGTGTCGATCGCGTACCCCGCGCTCGGTTTGAGCTACTACCGTCTGCAGGTCAGCCAAATACGGCCGGTCGCGGCTATCGGGGGCGACCCCCTGAGCCGACAAGATCCGGGACGCGCGCCGGTCCTTGAGACCTCGCTCGTCTTGCAGCAATTCGGGGCCACCATCGGGCAATCGATCGGCAATCATTTCGTCATCGGATCGACGCTGAAACTGGTGCGCGGAGGCCCGGCATCGGTGTCCGCGGTGGCCTCGGGGGCGACCTTGGACCAGGCCGCCGGGCTCGGGACCAGTACCGAGACGCACGCCGACCTCGATTTGGGAGCCATGGCGAGATTCGGCGTCGTGAGCGTCGGGGCCGCCGTGAAGAACGTACGGGAGCCATCCTTCGGGTCGGGTGACGCCCGGATCGACCTGCGCCGGCAGGCGCGGGTCGGTGTGGCGGCCATGTCCAGGAAGCGGCGGGGAACGGTCAGCACGATGAGCGTCGCGGTCGACGCGGACCTGACGCGAACGGCGATGGCCACGGGCGACGTGCGGCACGTGGCTGCGGGAGTCGAAGGGTGGCTGTTCGGCCGTTCGCTGGGGCTGCGCGGGGGCGTCAGCGCGAACACCATTGGCGCGGCGAGACCGGCGGCAGGCGCGGGCTTGAGTGTGGCGTTGCGGTCGGGGACGTACGTGGACAGCCAGGCGACGTTCGGGTCGGATCAGAGCCGCAGGGGATGGGGCGTCGACTTCAGAGTGACGTTTTAGGTCAATGTTGACATTTTTTGTCATATCGCGGTAAAATTCACAGTTTCCATGCCCGTCCGAATTGGCGAACTCCTTCTAAAGGAGAAACGAATCACCCCGGACCAGTTGCAGCAGGCCTTGACCCATCAAAAGGCCAACGGGGGGAAGCTCGGCTACAACCTGGTCAAGATGGGCTTCGTGAAGGACGAGGAAATCACCGCCCTTCTCAGTAAGCAGTACGGCGTTCCCTCTATCAACCTCGCCCAGTTCGAAGTCGATCCGGCGGTGGTCAAGCTGATTCCGGCCGACACCGCGCAGAAGTATCAGATCGTCCCGCTCAGCCGCGCCGGTGCGACGCTGACGATCGCGATGACGGACCCGACCAACGTGTTCGCGATGGACGACATCAAGTTCATGACCGGCTACAACGTCGAGCCGGTGGTGGCTTCCGAGACGGCGGTGATCGAGGCGATTCAGCGCTATTACCCGGCGGCGGTCAAGGCCGTCAGCAGCGTGACGTCCGGCGCGGTCGGCCAGAGCACGCTCGAGCTCGCGACGCGTGGCCTCGAGGAGATGCAGGCGCTCGAGGCCAGCGGCGACAACGTGGAGGTCCTCGATGAGCTCGAGGAGATCAGCGCCGAAGCGCTGGCCAAGCAGGGGGAGGAAGCGCCGGTCGTGCGCCTGGTCAACGTCGTGTTGATGTCGGCGATTCAGAAGGGGGCGAGCGACATCCACATCGAGCCGTACGAGAAAGAGCTTCGGGTCCGGTACCGCGTCGACGGGATTCTCTACAACATCATGAACCCGCCGATGAAGTTCCGCGACGCTATCAGCTCGCGCCTCAAGATCATGGCGAAGCTCGACATCGCCGAGAAGCGCCTGCCGCAGGACGGCCGCATCAAGATCCGCTTCACCGAGAACGGCACGCAGAAAGAGATCGACTTCCGCGTCTCGGTCCTGCCGACGCTCTTCGGCGAGAAGATCGTCATGCGTCTGCTCGACAAGGACAAGTTGATGCTCGACATGACGAAGCTCGGGTTCGAGCCCGAGTCGCTCGCCAAGTTCGAGGTGGCGATCCAGCGGCCGTGGGGGATGGTGCTCGTCACGGGACCGACCGGCAGCGGCAAGACCAACACGCTGTACTCGTCGATCGCCAAGATCAACACGCCCGAGACCAACATCATGACCGCCGAGGACCCGGTCGAATTCAACCTGGTGGGGATCAACCAGGTGCAGGTGCGTGAGAGCATCGGCTTGAATTTCGCCGCGGCGCTCCGGTCGTTTCTCCGCCAGGACCCGAACATCATCCTGGTCGGTGAAATCCGCGACTTCGAGACGGCGGAGATCGCGGTCAAGGCGGCGCTCACGGGCCATCTCGTGCTGTCGACGCTGCACACCAACGACGCACCGAGCACGATCAACCGCTTGATGAACATGGGCATCGAGCCGTTTCTCGTCGCGAGCTCCGTGCATCTGATCTGCGCGCAGCGGCTCGTCCGCCGCGTCTGCTCGCAGTGCAAGGAAGAGAGCCCGCTCCCGACCGCGGCGCTTCTCCAGGCGGGGTTCACGCCCGAGGAGGCCGAGACGGTGAAGCCGATGAAGGGCGCCGGCTGCGAGCGCTGCAACAACACCGGCTACAAGGGGCGCGTCGGGCTGTACGAAGTGATGGAGATCGGCGAAGAGCTGCGCGAGCTGATTCTGGTCGGCGCCTCGGGGCTGGAGCTCAGGCGCAAGGCGATCGACGAAGGCATGATCACGCTGCGTCGCAGCGGCCTGCGTAAGGTGATGGACGGCGTCACGACCGTGGAAGAGGTCGTGAGGGAGACGGTGAAATAGATGGCGACCTTACCGGAGCTACTGAAGACCACGGTCGACTTGAACGGCTCGGACCTGCACCTGACGACCGACACGCCGCCGCAGGTGCGCGTCCACGGCGAGCTGCAGCGCCTGCCGCTGCCCGAGCTGACGCCGTCGGACACCAAGGCGCTCGTCTACAGCGTGCTCACCGATGCGCAGAAGAAACGCTTCGAGGAATCGCTGGAGCTCGATTTCTCCTTCGGCATCCGCGGAATGGCCCGCTTCCGCTGCAACGTGTTCAATCAGCGCGGCGCCGTGGCCGCCGTCTACCGGCTCATCCCCGAGAAGATTCGGACGTTCGGCGAGCTCGGCCTCCCGCCGGTGCTGGCCACGCTCGCCGATCGGCCGCGCGGGCTGGTGCTCGTCACGGGCCCGACCGGCAGCGGCAAGTCGACGACGCTCGCGGCGATGCTGGACAAGATCAACGCGGAGCGACACGGGCACATCCTCACCATCGAGGACCCGATCGAGTACATCCATCAGCACAAGAACTGCCTCGTGAACCAGCGCGAGGTGCACAGCGACACCAACAGCTTCACGGCCGCCCTGCGCGCCGCGCTGCGCGAAGACCCCGACATCGTCCTCATCGGCGAGATGCGCGACCTCGAGACCGTCGAGGCGGCGCTCAAGATCGCGGAAACCGGCCACTTGACGTTCGGGACGCTGCACACCAACTCGGCGGCGCAGACGATCAACCGCATCATCGACGTCTTTCCGGCGAGCCAGCAGTCGCAAATCCGGACGCAGCTCTCGCTCGTGCTCGAGGGCATCGTCTGCCAGGCGCTCCTGCCGCGCGCCGACGGCAAGGGGCGCGTCGTGTCGCTCGAGATCATGGTGCCCAACCCCGCGATTCGGAACCTGATTCGCGACGACAAGATCCATCAGATTTACGGCGCGATGCAGACCGGGCAGGAGAAGCTCGGGATGCAGACGGCCAACCAGTCGCTGGCGAGCCTGTACATGAAGCGTCAGATCTCACTCGACACGGCCATGAGCGCGTCGTCGAACAAAGACGAGCTGCAGGACATGATCAATCGCGGCGTCGGCGTGGTCGCCGGCGCGGGCCTCGGGCGTCAGCCGGGCACGACGGGGCCGCAGCGCCCGCCGGTGGGCAGAACGTAGAACGTAGAACGAAAGAATCAGCTTATGCCGACATTCGCCTATTCAGGACGCACACGCGCCGGCCAGACGGTGACCGGCGAACGCGCGGCCGACAACATGGATTCCGCCGTCGCCGCCCTCAAGCGTGAGCAGATCCTCGTGACGCGCATCACCCCCGCCAAGGCGAAGGCAGAGGCGGGGAAGAAAGAGAAGGCAGGCAAGCTTGGCAAGAAGGTCTCGGCCAAGAACCTCGCCGTCTTCACGCGGCAGTTCTCGGTGATGATCGACGCCGGGCTGCCGCTCGTGCAGTGCCTGGACATCCTCGGCGGCCAGGAGGAGGACAAGAACTTCGCGGCCGTCATCCTCGCCACTCGGACCGACGTCGAGTCGGGCGCCTCGCTCGCCGACGCGATGCGCAAGCATCCCAAGACCTTCGATCCGCTCTTCACGAACATGATTGCCGCCGGCGAAGCGGGCGGTATTCTCGACACGATTCTCAAGCGCCTCGCGACCTTCATCGAGAAGGCGGTCAAGCTCAAGGGGCAGGTCAAGTCGGCGATGATCTACCCGATCGCGGTCGTCGTCATCGCGGGGGTCGTGGTCGGCGTGATTCTGTGGAAGGTCATCCCGACCTTCGCGGCCCTGTTCTCCGGCCTCGGCGCGCAGCTGCCGCTGCCGACGCGGATCGTGATCTGGATGAGCGATTCGCTCGTGCGGTACATGCCGTTCCTCTTTGGCGGCATGTTCGCCATCGGCTGGGCCTTCAGGACGTACTACGCGACGCCGAAGGGCCGGCGGATGATCGACAAGATCGTGCTCAAGATGCCGGTGCTCGGCAACATCATGCGCAAGATTGCGGTCGCGCGGTTCTGCCGGACGCTGGCGACGCTCATCAGCTCGGGCGTTCCGATTCTCGACGGCCTCGAGATCACCGCCAAGACCTCCGGCAACGCCATCATCGAAGACGCAATCATGCTGACGCGCAAGAGCATCGAGCGCGGCGAGACCGTCTCGGCGCCGTTGAAGGAGACGAACGTCTTTCCGCCGATGGTGACGCAGATGATCAGCGTCGGCGAGGCCACGGGCGCCCTGGACGCCATGCTCGCCAAGATTGCGGACTTCTACGAGGAAGAGGTCGACACCGCGGTCGCCGGGCTGCTGACCTTGCTCGAGCCGATCATGATCGCGTTCCTCGGCGGCCTGGTCGGCGGCATCGTCATCGCGATGTACCTGCCGATCTTCGACTTGATCAGCAAGCTGACCTAAGCGCGGATATGGACGTGGATCTGCGGCGCAAGCTCGGACGGCTCATTCTCATTAGAGCCATCATCAGCACGGTGCTGCTGGGGACGGCGACCTTCGTGCAAATCACCGCGCCGGGGTCGTTTCCCCTCGATCCGATCTTCTTCCTGCTTGCGCTGATCTTCGCGCTGACGATCAGCTACGCGATCACGCTCCGGTTCGTCGAGCGCCACCGCTGGCTGGTCGATGTGCAGCTTGCCGGCGACGCGCTGATCGTCTCGGCGTTCGTGTATTTTACCGGCGGCATCACGAGCTACTTCTCGTCGCTGTATGTGCTGCCGATTATCGCGGCGAGCGTCGTGCAGTACCGGCGCGGCGGCATCCTCGTGGCGACGCTCAGCACGGTGCTCTACAGCGGGCTGGTGCTGTGGCAGTATTTCGCGGTCTCCGGCCTCCTGCACGATTCATGGCTCGCCTCGAACAACGTCGGCCTGCCGGCGCCGAGCGCCGCCGGCTATATCGTCGCCATGAACGTCTTCGGCTTCGTGGCGGTGGCGGTCCTCAGCGGGTCGCTCGCCGAAGGGGCGCGCACGGCCGGCGCCCGGCTGGAGATTGCGTCGACCCGGATCGCCGACATGCAGGCGCTCAACGAACACGTGATCAACAGCCTGCCGAGCGGCCTCGCGACGACCGACACGTCGCAGCGGATTCTCACCTTCAACCACGCCGCTCAGACGATTACCGGGCTGGCACCTGGCGCCGTCTTCGGCCGTCCTATCGCCGACGTGCTGCAGCTGCCGCCGCAGCTGCTCGAGGCGCTCGAAACCGATGCGAACGGCCTCGCCGCGCGCCGCGCCGAGTTTCGTTACCGGACCGCCGACGGCCGCGACATCGAGATCGGGCTGGGCGCGACGTATCTCGAGACGCCAGGCGGGCGGGCGGGCTTGCTCTTCACGTTTCAGGACGTGACCAGCCTCAAGAAGCTCGAGCGCGACGTGCGCATCCAGCAGCGGCTCGCGGCGGTGGGCGAGATGGCCGCCGGGATTGCGCACGAAATCCGCAATCCGCTCGCGTCGATGTCGGGGTCGATCCAGATTTTGCGCCAGGAGCTCCCGCTGAGCGCCGAGCAGGAGCAGCTGATGGACATCGTGCTGCGCGAATCGGAGCGGCTCAACACCACGATCGGATCGTTTCTCGCCTACGCCAGGCCACAGCGCTTCGCGATCGCGCGCTTCGACGTGCGCCGCGCCCTGAATGACACGGCGCTGCTGCTGCGCAACAGCGCCGAAGTGCTCGAGGGGCACGTCATCGACGTGGACCTGCCCGAGGGCGAGCTGTGGTACGAGGCCGATGAAGGGCAGATCAAGCAGATCGTCTGGAACCTCGCCACCAACGGTCTGCGCGCCATGCCCGCCGGCGGGCGCCTGCGGCTCACCGGCGCGGTCGAGCCGGGCTCGGAGGGCGTCGCCATCACGGTCGAGGACGAGGGCATCGGCATTCCGGCCGACGAGCTCGATCGGCTCTTCCAGCCGTTCCACGGCACGTTCGCCAAGGGCAGCGGCCTCGGTCTCGCGATCGTCCATCGCATCGTTGCCGATTACAGCGGAGAAATTCAGGTGAGCTCGCGTCCGGGGGCCGGCACGACCGTGTCGGTTCGCCTGCCCGCGCGGGCGGTGGTCACCACATGACCGTGACTGACGTAACGCCCATCCCCGCCGCCGCCGACCGGCGTCCCCCGCGTATCCTCGTCGTCGACGATGAGCGGTCGATGCGGGAACTGCTGGCGATTGTGCTCCGGCGCGAGGGCTACGAAGTGCTGCTGGCGGAAAACGGCCGCGCCGCCATCGACACGCTGGAGCGCGAGCCGGTCGATCTGCTGATCTCCGACATCAAGATGCCCGATCTGAGCGGCGTCGAGGTGCTCCGGGCGGCCAAGAAGATCGACCAGGACATTCTCGGCATCATGATCACCGCTTTCGCCTCGACCGACAGCGCCGTCGAGGCGATGCGGCTCGGGGCGTGCGACTACCTGAGCAAACCGTTCGACATCGACCTGCTCAAGATGAAGGTCCGCGAGAAGATCGAGAATCGCCATCTCCGCCAGGAGAACGTGCTGCTGAAGCGGACACTCGGCCTCTCGCACGAGTTCTCGAACATGATCGGGCGCAGCGAAGCGATGCTCGACGTCTTCAAGATGATCGAGACGGTGGCGCGCACCAACAGCACCATCCTCCTGACCGGCGAATCGGGCACCGGCAAGGGCCTCGTCGCGCAGGCTATTCACTTCCACTCGCTCCGGCGCGACAAGCCGATCGTGGCGCTCAACTGCGGCGCGATGCCGGAGAATCTGCTCGAGTCCGAGCTCTTCGGCCACATGCGCGGCGCGTTCACCGGCGCCGACTCCAACAAGAAGGGGCTGCTCGAAGTCGCCGAGAAGGGCACCGTGTTCCTCGACGAGATCGGCGAGATGAGCGCGGTGATGCAGGTCAAGCTGCTGCGCGTGCTGCAGGAGCGCCGCTTCCGGCGCGTCGGCGGCCTCGAAGAGCTCACGGCCGACATCCGCGTCGTCGCGGCCACCAATCAGGACTTGAACAAGCTCGTCGCCGAGGGGCGGTTCCGCGAGGATCTGTTCTACCGCATCAATGTGATCCCAATCGCGCTGCCGCCGCTGCGCGAGCGGCGGGAGGACATCCCGCTGCTGTCGGAGCACTTCCTCGCCAAATACACCGAGCAGATGGGGAAGGTGATCACCGGGATTTCCCAGGAAGCGATGGACCTGCTCGTCGAGCACGACTGGCCGGGCAACATCCGCGAGCTCGAAAACGTGCTCGAGCGCGCGGTCGCTCTTGAAGCGACCCCCACCATTCTCGCGGAGAGCCTGCCCCAGGTGGTGAGAGGCGAGGGCCCGAAAGTGGCGTCCGGCGCTTCCGATGCCCTCCCCGAGGGCGGCATGGACCTCGAAGCGCATGTGAAAGAGATCGAGCGCGGCTACCTCGCGCAGGCGCTCCAGCGCGCCGACGGCGTGCAGGTCAAGGCCGCCGAGCTCCTGGGCATGAGCTTCCGCTCGTTCCGCTATTACGTGAAGAAGTACAACCTCCGCTGACCCTGCCCTGACATTCTCTGTCGGTCAAGACCGCCAATAATTGTCACTATTTTCGAAAACGTAATTCCGCTTTTCCAGCGCTAAAGTCTTCAAGTAGCACTGTGTAAGGAAGTTATGACATTCTAGTGCAATTTGATGAGCCTTGGCACTGCCATTGCTCAAGTGATGGGCACGCACCGCCCAACAGCTGAACAATGAAGCCGGTGGGTTTGTCGTGACAACGATTCTAAGGAGAGACGAAATGAAGATGCGAGACACCAAAGGCTTCACACTGATCGAACTGCTCATCGTCGTGGCCATCATCGGCATCATCGCGGCGATTGCGGTTCCCGGCCTCCTCCGTGCCCGTATGGCGGGCAACGAAGCGTCGGCGATCGGATCATTGCGCGCCGTCAACAGCGCTCAGCTCGCTTACAGCACGAGCTGCGCGCAGGGCTTCGCGATCACGATGGCGGAGCTCGCCAGCCCGCCGACCACCGGCGGCCAGCCGTTCATCAGCCCTGACCTGAAGGGCGCCAACCCGATCGTCAAGAGCGGGTACAACCTGACCTACACGGCGGGCACGGCGATTGCCACCGCGTCCCCTTCGTGCACCGCCGCGGCGCTTCAGCCGGTTGACGTCTACGCGTTCGCGGGCGCGCCGATTTCGCCCAACAGCTCGGGCGTCCGGTATTTTGGCACCGACGAGCAGCAGACGATCTTTCAGGACACCGCGGCCGTGACCTTCGGCGCGGCTCCTACCCGCACGCCGAGCGGCACCGCGGTTCCCCTCAAGTAACAAACGTTCACGAGTCGATCAGGGGGATGCTGGCCTTGTGGCTGGCATCCCCTTTCGCTTGTACGGCTGGCTCGCTTTCCGCAGCCGGATGGTTTCGCAGCCGGCCCCGGACGCAGGTTGACATTCTCTGGCGGCTCCACTCGACAATAATTGTCAGTCCGATCTGAAACCTGGATGATCGTCCTTGTAGATCTTGTGGTAAATGACAGTAATACAAAGACTTATTTGATTCGACCACGGTTGCATGAGTTTGGCATTGCCATTGCTCACGTATCAGGCAGGCACCGAACAGGGCCTAATCTAAAAGGAGATTTTTAATGAAGATGCGAGACACCAAGGGCTTCACGCTGATCGAATTGCTCATCGTCGTGGCCATCATCGGCATCATCGCGGCGATTGCGGTTCCCGGCCTCCTCCGTGCCCGTATGGCGGGCAACGAAGCGTCGGCGATCGGATCATTGCGCGCCGTCAACAGCGCTCAGCTCGCTTACAGCACGAGCTGCGCGCAGGGCTTCGCGATCACGATGGCGGAGCTCGCCAGCCCGCCGACCACCGGCGGCCAGCCGTTCATCAGCCCTGACCTGAAGGGCGCCAACCCGATCGTCAAGAGCGGGTACAACCTGACCTACACGGCGGGCACGGCGATTGCCACCGCGTCCCCTTCGTGCACCGCCGCGGCGCTTCAGCCGGTTGACGTCTACGCGTTCGCGGGCGCGCCGATTTCGCCCAACAGCTCGGGCGTCCGGTATTTTGGCACCGACGAGCAGCAGACGATCTTTCAGGACACCGCGGCCGTGACCTTCGGCGCGG
>OCZT010001292.1_pt1 | contig 25895 bp, 24 predicted proteins | sample 1539031 | NCBI WGS metagenome assembly OCZT01 (sample SAMEA3539308, study PRJEB22396) | soil metagenome | biome: tundra; feature: field; material: soil | place: USA | collected 2010-05 | depth 0.15 m | reverse complement strand
TGGTACATCACTATCGCTCGCTCCTCACCTCCCCGAGCCTGAGCCCGCGCGCGGCAACGTCGCCGCGATTTGCCCTCCCGAATGACCGTCGTGAAAGCTCAACCAGGTCAGGGGGTCGTGGACTCCTCGGCTGCCCATTGCGAAGCATCACCTACGCCTCTGGCTACCGCTTGGCGAACCGGAGCGAGCGCCCAGGCAACAGTCCGAACAGACGATCGCTGCGGACGAGTTGCGACGGTCCGCCGGCCACCTCGGTCGACTGCTCCATCTGTGACGGAGCAGCCACGTCGCCCGTCACGGCTGGCTGCTCCTCCAGGCGTAGAGGAGCAGTCCCGGCTGCCGGCGTCGACCGGAGCCTCCTGGGGCCGATACCGGTCGCCCCAGCCGTCCCGACCAGATCCCGCCACCGCGATCGGACGGTCGCCAATGCGATCGCGAGCGGCGCGTCTGAGGCAAACGTGAATCCGATCGTACGAGCATCCTCCACGGCACGCCTCGAGCTGTCAGGACACTGATCGTCCTCTGCGATTGCCCCGCGGATGCGCGATATCGCCGGGTGAGGTTCGCACGGTCACGGGGTCGGCACAGCCTCCGACGACGTCGAGACGGATCGGCCAAAATCGCTCGCTCTGATAGTGGCTTTCTCAGACAGTGCTGGTGCGAGCGAAGGGTGGCGGTGCGTAAGCTTGGTCGGACTCGAAGCGGAGGTCCGAGTTGCGAGCAGCACCCGTCCATAGCGCTGGCTCAGACGTATCGCCCCCGGCTCGCACGCGTGTGGTCGCCATCGCCGTCGCGTGCGCGCTGGGTGCGGTGATCCTCGCCGGCTGCGGAGGCGGCTCCGCAGCGGGCCCCGCGCACGCGTCCAGCGGCGGCGCGGGCTCCGGATCGGGCGGCGGATCGGGCACCTCGAGGACCGTGAGTGGCGTGCGGATCGCGATCACGCCTTCCGGCGGCACCGACCGCCGGCCGGACCGCGGGCTCACCGTCACCGCGACGGGCGGCACGCTCACCGAGGTGCGGGCCAGCGCTGGCGGCAAGGCGGTCGAGGGGACGATGAACCAGTCCGGCACGGCCTGGCGCAGCACCTGGGCGCTCGGCGTCAGCGAGGACTACACGGTCACCGCGTCCGGGACTGGACCCTCCGGGGCGCCGGTCATGAAGACCGCCTCGTTTCGCACGTTCACGCCGAAGCAGACGTTCGTGACCCAGACCGTCGAGGGCTACCACCAGACCTACGGAGTCGGGATGCCGATCATCCTCTACTTCAACCACACGATCACCAACCGCGGGGCGATCGAAAAGGCGCTCCAGGTCACGAGCTCCAAGCTCGTGACCGGCTCGTGGTACTGGGACGATCAGTGCGGCACGGCCCCCACGTGCCTGTACTTCCGCCCGCACCACTACTGGCCGGCGCACACCCGGATCAGCTTCGTCGCCCACCTCGACGGGGTGCAGGGCGCGCCAGGCATCTATGGGTTCCACACGCTGACGCAGTCGTTCAGCATCGGCCGCGCGCTGAGCGTCGTCGCGAGTACGAGTAGCCACCACATGACCGTCTACCGCGACGGCAAGGTGTTCGCTCAGTGGCCGATCAGCACCGGCCGACCCGGGGACGACACGCCAAACGGGACGTACCTCACGATCGAAAAGAGCAACCCGGTCGACATGAAGGGCCCGGGCTACGACATCGAGGTGCCATGGTCGGTGCGCTTCACCTGGAGCGGCGACTACCTCCACGACGCGTACTGGTCCGTCGGAGAGCAGGGCTTTACGAACGTCAGCCACGGGTGCGTGAATATGCCGCCCGCCGACGCCGAGATCTACTACAAGATGGCCGTCCCCGGCGACCCAGTGACGATCACCGGCAGCCCCAGGGCCGGCGTCTTCGACAACGGCTGGACGATGTGGTTCCTACCCTGGAAGCGCTGGCTGCACGGCAGTTCACTGCACGAAGCGGTCCACATCAACCACCGCGGCAGCACCTTCTTCCACCCGCACCTCAAGGCCTAACCACAATCGCCCCAAGCTGGCATCGGGAAGCAGCGTCTACCATGGTAGACGGCCAATGCTCGACGAGCAACCACTACGCGAAGCTCAGCGGTCGAGGGATCGACTGCTCGAGTTGCAACACGAGGCGGAGCAGGCTCAGGTCGCCTATCAACATGCGATCCGGCGGTTGCACGCCGCTGGTGGCTCGATGCGAGAGATCGCCGACGCGCTTGGGCTGAGCTTCCAACGCGTGCATCAGATCGTCGATGTCTCGACAGGAAAGGGTGCCGTCAAGCCGCGTCGCGTGACACGACCTACCCCGACCGGCGAGCCGAGCCGGAACGCGAACCTGACCTGCGCGTTCTGCGGCGCCGCCGGGACACACGTGCGCAAGCTGATCGCCGGACCGGGTGTCTTCATCTGCGATCGCTGCATCGACCTCGCCCGCAAAGCAGACGTCGCGGGCGACTGCCGAGCGAATGACCTGACGATGCTTGTCCCCCTCGGCCTTGCGGACGCGAAGGCCCGGTGCAGCTTGTGCGGCCGGCGACGGGATGAGACTGATGCGATGGTCCACGCGCCCCGCCGGCCGGGGGTCGGCCTGCACGCCGAGCACACGAGCGACGCGGGCGTGAGCATCTGCCGCGATTGTCTGAGGCTCTGCGAAAATCTTCTCGCCAACGACGCACCGATGGACCAAGGCAACTAGCCCGCGGCTCGGTCCACCGCCTGAGGTCGCCGTCGACGATTACCGTCACGCGCACAATGCAGGTGTCCGGCACGTGGTCGGCGGACCCCTCCTATTCGCCTCAGTGCGCACGTTGCGCGTCGCCGACGGATCGGTCCGACCGATGCTCGGGGCGCTAGCCGAAGGCCGGGAAGCTGCAAGCAGCAAAGCGGTCACGACGGCGTCGACACCCGCACTGCCGCTGTAGGCGTAACCGGATCAGCCGGCACGCGGCGAAGAGCTCGCCGCTTCCAGACCAGAGCGGCCACGCGCCGATGCGCCACGGCGCCGCGCGCGTCGTGCCTGCTCCGCCGCCTGACGGGCGGCTCGGCGACGTGCCTGCTTCCGCGCCGGGGCCGGCCAAAGGAGGCATGTCGCATGGTGGCTCGAGTAGCGGCAATGCGGCCACGCGCCAGGCGATGGCGCGAAGGCCGGGTCGTGGCTGCTCGGAACGAAGAGCGGCCAACTGCCCGTGGCGGATCCGATGGTGGATCACGCCTGAAGCAGCCACGGCGAAGTCGTGACCGCTCCGCACCAAACGCAGCGACGTGGTCGACGCCGCCCACGTGATCGCAATGACCACGGACCGGCAGCGAGCGATCAGGCCCGGAGCCGGTGCTGCTCGTCCCTTCCGCAAGCGAGCTATCGGCCGCTGAAGACGCGCGCTCCGCCAACTGAAGCGGCCCGAACCCCAGCTACCGCGGTGAGCCGCAGTAGGGTGGTTGGTCTCGTGTCGCTCGCGTCGGGCGTACGCGTGACCTGAGAGACGAGACCTGGCGAATGGGATTGGACTGCAAGAGAGCGTTTATGAGGCCCCGACAGCTCACTGCGCTGTTCATCATGGCCTCGGTCGCGAGCGTGGTGTTGACCGCGACCGCGACCGCGACCGCGACCGCGGCGTCGCCGGCGTCGCCGGCGTCTTTGCGCTGGTCGGTACCGCGGCCGGTGGGTCACCTGCGCAAGGTCGTCAGCGGGCCGACCGTGTCGAGCACGTTGACGGCGATCTCGTGTCCGACCGCATCGCTGTGCGTGGCGATCGCCGGAGACGGCGAGGTCCTCACCTCGACTCGGCCGGCGGCTGCCGGCACGAGCTGGCAGGCCACGGCCCCACTTCAGCACGGCTCTGCTCTGACTGCGATCTCCTGTGCGTCGCCAAGCTTGTGCGTGGCCGTCGGGGAGTCGTTCGTCGCGGCCTCGACTGACCCGACGGGCGGAGCGCCCGCGTGGACCGTCACACCGCTGTCCCAGGAGAAGGGCAACAACCTGGTCAGCGTGTCGTGCCCGTCGGCCTCGGTGTGCGTCGCCGGCGACGACGGTGGCAACGTCGTCACGTCTGAAAACCCCACCGGCGGTGCCGCGGCGTGGAGGGTCGCGAACATCGACAAGCCGCAGGATGGCGACTACCTGCCGGTGGTCGTGTCATGCGCGACCGCCTCGTTGTGCGTCGCCGTTGACTCGGATTGTCCAACCGGCTCGTATGCGTGCGGTGTTGCCGGTCAGAATGGAGGACACATCTGGAGCTCGACCAACCCAACCGGCGGCAGCGCTGCATGGAGCAACCAGGCTGTCGGGTCGTTCGGGCAGCAGTTCACGGCCGTCTCGTGTCCGTCGGCGTCGCTGTGCTTTGCGATCGGGACCTCGTCGTCGGTATCGGCGAGCCACAATGAGGTCTTGACGACTGTGATCGCGTCGTCGAGCGACCCGACCGGCGGCGCCGGCGACTGGACTGTGACTCCGCTTGATACCAAGGTTGCGGGCCAGATCGACTGCCCGTCGGCGTCGCTATGCGTTGCCGGCGATCCTGGCAATGGCGGGCTGATCGCCTCGAGCCAGCCGGCGGGTGCCGCGAGCACATGGACGCCGACCGGGACGTTCGCGGGCAACGGCTCCGCCCAACAGGTCCCCGACACCGTGTCGTGCCCGACGGACACGAGCTGCTTTGTCCTCGACAACGACGATGTCTACGCATCAACGACCCCGGCGCTTGCGAACCCGTGGACGGTTGCCGACTCGAACAGCTACACCGCCACCCGCCACATCGCCGGCAGCCCGCTCTTGGACGTCTCGTGCGCTAGCGCGCGGCTGTGCGTCGCGATCAATCAAGCGGGGGACGTGCTCACGTCCACCAACCCGGCCACAGCGCATACCTGGAGCAGCGAGCATGTGGACGACGCGAAGGCGATGAGCGCGATCTCGTGTCCGTCGACGTCGCTGTGCGTGGCGGTGGACTATGACGGGTACGTGTTGACCTCGACCGACCCCACGGCCCGCAGAGCCTCATGGAAGAGGGCTCGCATCGTCGGTGGGCGTTCGAGCAAGGGGACGGGGTTGGTCGCCGTCTACTGTCGCTCTAACCGTTTCTGCCTGGCGGGTGACAGCGTGGACGACCTGTTCGTGTCGAGGGACCCGACCGGAGGCCGGCGTGCCTGGAGGGAAGCCGTCCTGCCGGAAAACGGTGACAGCCCGGGCGTCATGTCAGGGATCGCGTGCCCGAGGCAGTCATTGTGCGTCGGCGTCGATCAGAGCACCGGAGAGGGGTTCATCAACGACATCTTCACCTCGACCGACCCGACCGGCGGCTCGAACCACTGGAAGCTGACGACGAACTTCGACGAGAACTCATTCAGCGGCGACAACACATTCGAAGGGGTGTCGTGCCCGGCCGCATCGTTATGCGTGGCCGCCACCCAAGGTGGCTACGTGATCACCTCGACCGGTCCGACGAAAGCGTCCTCGTGGCAGGGCACGGAAACCGGCACGAGCGGGTCGCTCAATGCGGTCGCGTGTCCATCGACATCGCTGTGCATGACCGCTGACAGCTCCGGTTCGGTCCAGACCTCAAGTGACCCAGGCAGCGCAACAGCACTCTGGCAGTCGCAGACGATCGATCACGCGCAGTCGATCAACGCGCTGTCCTGTGCGTCAACCACGCTGTGCGTCGCGGCTACGCAAGACGGAAACGTGATCGTCGGCACCGGCTGAGGATCAGCCGCCGGATCCAGCCAGCTCGCGAACGCGCGCCAGGACGGCGTCGAGCATCGGTTCGGTGAGCCGGCCGGTGAACGTGTTCTGCTGGCTGGGGTGGAAGCAGGCGAGCAGCGCGTGCGTGCCGCCCCGGCCCATCCACGGGCGCGAGGCTCGCCACGCACGGACACTCCGGCGTGCGTGATCCGGGACGACTGCTCCCGCCCACGAGGAGGCGCGCGGGCGAACGCCGATCGCCGCGGCTTCTCGCGCCGCTGGCTTGCGCTATTAATCCGGCTCGAGGTGCGCCGCTGGCTGGTGCTTCCCGTGAACGCACGCGCAAGTCGTTCGTCGGCCGCGCTGCTGCTCAGCGGCCACAGGGGCCATCCGGTGGGGGCTGATTGTCTGGCGGAGGATGACCCTATCGGACACAGGGCCGAAAGTCAAGCAGTTTAGTGTCTACATCACACCAGCCAAAAGAAGCCCGACCCCCGCAAACACGGGCGATCGGACCTCAACCCCTCAAAAACTTCCGTCTAGCTGGAGGTGCTTGGTGTTCAACACAATCGTTTGGGCCACGGACGGCTCGGAGAATGCCGCCAGGGCACTCAGCGTGGCGAAGGCGCTCGCTCGCGAGCAGCGAGCATCGCTTGTCGTCGTGCACATCGTGCAGAGGTTTGCGACGAAGGAGGGTCTGGCGGTGTTCGCCGACGAGGAGCAGGTCGAAGCGAAGCTGAAGGACGTCGTGCAGGAGCTCTCGCGGGAGGGATTCGACGCAACTTTGAAGGTCGTCAACCATGTCGGATCGCAGCCCGCGCACGCAGTCGCCGATGTCGCCCGGGAGGTCGGAGCTGACCTGATCGTCGTCGGCACCCGCGGCCGCGGGGCGGTTGTCGGGCTGGTGCTCGGGAGCGTGACGCTGCGACTCCTTCACGTTGCGCCGTGTCCGGTGCTGGCCGTGCCGGCGGTCGAGCATTCCACCCACGCAGTCGAGGCCGAGGCGGGTGTGGCTGGGAACTGATCGCGCGGACGGTGCGGAAGCCCAGTCGCCCGCCGGTGATTCCCGATCGCGGGTCTCATCTGCCTCCCCCAGGACGCGAGTTGAGTTCGATGCGCTGCATGCTCGCTGACCGTCTTGGTCTCGGCGTCGTCAAGGGATGAGGTTCGCTTCACCACCGCAGCCGCGCGGCGATTCCCCCGTGCTCTGTGAGCCAGTCGGTCTCGTGGCGGACGACCACGATCTGCGCTGATCGGCGTGCGGCGTCCTCGACGGCGTGCTCGACCGCGTCGACCGAGGCAAGGCTGGCACCGTCGAGCTGGCACCTGCCGTCGTCGGCGGTCGACAGCCGTCCGCAACGCGGGCACAGCCCCGCGACGAGGTTTGAATGCTCTGGGACGAGCAGCGCCTCGACGCGGTCCTGTTCTAGCGTCGAGAGCACCTCGTCGAGCCCTGCGGCGGCCGCGCCGCCGGTTCCCAGCGCCTGCTCGATGCAGGCGACGAGCGCGCGCTCGTGGTCGTGCGCTTCGCGTTCGATCACCGGCTCGACCGCTCGCGCGATCTCGTCTGCGGGGGCGTGCTCCAGGTCGGCGTCGATGGTGCCGGCGAGGCGTTCGGTCAACGTGCTGTGAAGGCTGTGCACGATCACCGGCTGTAGCTCGTCCGAGGCGACGATCACGAGGTGCTCGAATGGCCTGTGTCGATGTGCGCGCAGCAGATGGTCGGCGACGCGGCGCGCGTGCAATGCCACCTGCTCCTCGATCCCTCGCTGAAAGCGGGCCTGGGACCATCCGCCCTGGGCGTGCCTGCGGTGAAGATCGTCATGGATGGTCGCGAACTCGGTCAGCGCGCTCGGTCCTCCTCGGAACAGTCGTGCGGTGCTGCGACTCACGACTGCGAAGCCCCAGTCGCCGGAGGAGATCATGCCGGCGAGTGGCACGAGCCACGGGACTGTGTCGACAACGGCCATCGGCTCAACGGGGCTCGGTAGGCGGACGGCTTCGAGGACGTCGGCGTCGGCCGAGGAGAAGATCGCCAGCCCCCGCGCCCCGCACGCGAGCGCCGGCTCGGAGTCCAGCAATGCTCGTATGAGGTCCACGTCCTTGTCGGGCGCTTCGCGCCGTGCTTTGCTCAGCAGCGCGCTGAGCTGCGTGTCGCGCGCAGCCGGTGTGGGAAACCGCGTCGGGTCCAGATCGAGGTAGACGCTGAGAACGGGGTGCCCTTGCCAGTCGAGTTGCGAGAGCCGCTCTGGCGTGTCGATCCCGAGCGCCTCAGCCATCATCGGGGCTGCCCTCAGCGGCTTGCGCGGCGGGCGGGTCGCCCATGCTGCGGAGTGATGATGATCCCGTCGGCCGGGTAGAGGATCGATTCGTGCTGCTCGTCCCAGCGAACGCGGTAGTGCTCGTGTGCGTCGTGGCCGAGCAGCTCTACGATCTGGCCGCGCCGCGACGGGTGGCCGTGCAGCTCGCGCGCCTCGATCCAGTCGCCTACATGTGCGCTGCTTGTCGTCTTTGCTGCCATGGTGATCTCATTGAACCGTGCGGCTGCGATGCTGGCATCGGGGTCGGCCGCTGAGGCTACGTGCGGGGGTCTACTGAGTCGACTCGTGCCGCTGCCAGGCACCGTCGCTTACTGGACCGGCAGCAGCAGCACCGGGACGTCGGTGTGCGCGAGCGTCTCTGAGACCACGCGCGCGTGGCCTGGGGCGAGGTCCTGGGCCCAGGCGAGGACGATCAGGTCGGGGCTGGTCTCGCGGGCGACTGCGACGATGTCGTCGGCGGGGACGCCGAGGCGGCGCACCAAGGTGATGCGGTCGTGCGGGGTGGAGATGTAGCGTGAGAGGAACTCGCGCTCCCATGCCAGCGTTGCGTGTGGCTCGTGGTCGGAGAACGCGGGCAGAGTGGCCGGCGAGTGGACGTGCAGCACGAGACCTCCAGCCCGCGCCGGTGAACCAGCTTGATCGTGTCGTCGAGCGCTTGCGAGCTTTCGCTGGTCCCTTCGAGCGGGACGAGGATGCGGTCGATCCGCTCGGGCGGTTGCGCGTGGGGTGGGACGACGGCGACCGGCTTTGGGATGCGCGTGATGACCTCGAGCGCGGTGTGTCCGGCGGGCTGGGAGCCTCCGTGCATGCCACGCGCGCCGAGGACGAGCGCGGCGACGTCTGGGTCTTGGGCCGGCGTTCACGATCTGTTCGACCGGGGCGCCGCTGACCTCGCGCAGCTCGACGCCGGCAGCGCGCGCGAGCTCGGCCGCGGCACTTAAGGCTTCCTCGCGTACGTGCAGGCAGGTGACGGTGGAGTCGAACAGGTCCGCGAGGGCGATCGCGGTGCTGAGCACCGGTCGCCCGGAGGCGTTGGAGTCGAGTGCGGCGAGCACGGTGGTCACGGATTCCTCCTCGGGGAACGGTGGGAAGCTCTGCGGGGTGCGGCCGAGCTGTACGCGGTCACCGGCGGGGCTCAGCGCAGCTACGGGCGGGTCGGCGCTCGCCTCGACGGCGCCCGGCTGAACGCGGACGCGCACGCGGCTGTCGCGGAACCGGACCCGCAGCTCGAGCGTGTCCCACCCGGGCGCGAGCACGGGGTCGACTACGAGCGCGTCGCCGGCGGGTCGCAGGCCGGCGAATCCGAGCGCGAGCGTTCGCCACACGCTGCCCATCGCAGCGAGGTGAAGCCCGCCGGCGGCCATGTGACCGATGTCGTCGAGGTCGATCCGGGCGGCGAGGCGGAGCATCTCGAGCGCTTCCGCGAGCCGGCCGGCGCGGGCAAGCAGCGCGGCGTGCACGCCGGGTGAGAGCGTGCTGCCGTGGGCGGTGCGCGGCCCGTAGAAGTCGAGGTTAGGCTGCAGCGAGCCGGCCGCTACCTCGTCGGGGATCAGGTAGTGCAGCATCAGCACGTCGGCCTGCTTGACGACCTGGGTGGCCTGGGTGCGCTCGTGGCCGAGCAGCATGTCGGCGGCGACCGGAAGCCGCGGCGCGAGCTTGGCGATCAGGAGCGGCTCGAGCGCGTTGAAGCCGGCGAACTGCTCGTAGATCCCGGTTGAGGGGTCGTATCCGTCGACGATCGAATCGGCCAGCGCGAGCCAGCGGCGCCGCTCGCGCTCATCGACCACGTCCGAGCCTGCGTCCGCGGCGCGCTTGAGGTTCCAGCGCGCCATCACGTTCGTGTACGCGTTGTCGTCGACGTTCTCGTGGTACTCGTCAGGGCCGATAACGCCGCGGATATGGCCGTGTACGTGCGCGTCAGGCTCGATCCGCGACGCCCACCAGCGGGCGGTCTGCACGATCAGCTCGCGCCCCGGACCGGCCGCGAACGTCTGATCGCCGGTCCAGTCGATGTAGCAGGCGGCGGCCCATGCCACGTCGGCGATGATGTGCTCCTCGAGCGGCCCGGTGAGGATCGGTACGAGTTCGCCGTGCCGACCACGCGCGTGATTGGGCGTGACGTCCTGACCTGACCATGCGGACTCCCAGGGGAAGCGAGCACCGGCGCGTCTCTGGGCGCGGGCGGCGCGCATCGCCGCGGGCAGCCGCCGGACGCGGTACTCAAGCATCGCCCGCGCCGCCGGCGGGTGGGTCGCGGCGAGGAACGGGAGTACGTACACATCGCTGTCCCAGAACGCATGCCCCCGATAGCCCTTCCCGCTGAGCCCTCGGGCCCCGACCGCTGCCTCGCCGTGATCCGGCGCGCTCGCGAGCAGATGGAAGATCGCGAACCTGACGGCCAGCTGCAGCTCCGGATCGCCGTCGATCACGACGTCGGCATCCTCCCAGCGTGACGCCCAGGCGCGGCGGTGCTCGGTGAGCAGACCGTCGAACCCGAGCCGTCGCGCGCATTGGAGGTGATCGAGGGCCGCGCATTCATCGGCTGGCCCTCGAGCGGCGCCTTCATAGGCTGCCACGCGGTCGAGCACCTGGTCGCCGACCGTGCCGGTCAGTTGATCGCGCGCCGCCGTGACGATCGACCCCGGCCGCCCCCTGACGCGCATCCACATGGCCCCGTCCTTCTGTCCTTCCTCGATTGTGGGCCCGGGTGGCGGAGTGAGTGGCCGGGACAGTTGCTTGCCTGCGCTGCGGTCCCTGACTCGGAGCGCAGCGGTCGCCGGCCGCGCGAGCGAGGAGAGCAGCAGCGCGTCGATCTGTCCGGTCTCCGATTGCAGCTGTTGCTGGAGCACGCCGGCGTGGAGATCGAGTACGCGACGGACCGGCCGTGGCGAGGGATCGTCGAGAGTGATCGTGTTCCAGCGCGGCGCGGCCAGCAGGTGCGCCTCCGCGCCCGCTCTCGTGTACACGGCGGACATCAGCACCGCGGGGTCGCCGCTCGGATGCTCTGCGATCACGCTCCCGCGCGTCCCCAGCAGCCCCTCGGCGAGCGTGAGCAGCGATTCGTGGAAGCGCTCGAGCAGCGGATCGACGCCGTCGACCACAAGCACCCAAGCCGGGTCGAGCTCGACGATCGGCAGCTCGCCGCGCCGGCGGCGGGCGATCTGGTCCTCGAGCATGGCCGCGAACATCTCAGGGCCTCCGCCGAGCCTCACGACGCCGGCTGGAACGACGTTCGGCTCGACCCCGACCGAGACCGCCGTCGCGCCGTCCACGAGCAGGTTCGAGTCGCTCCCGGCCAGACCGCCGAGCGGGCCAAGCTCGTCGCCCGCGATCAGCACCTGGCCGGGTGCGATGCCGCTGCGCCACAGCTCGCCCATGATCCAGCGCGCCGAATCGGACTTGTCCCTGAGACCGATCTCCACGTGCTTAGCGTCGCTGGTCACCCGCGGATCGGCCAGACCGGCATCGGTCGCGGCGCCGCGCGCGATCTCCACCGCCTCGGTCAGCCCGCCGATGCCCGCCGCGGCGAGACGGGCCTGCACGGCGGCGAGCAGCTCGCCGATCCGCGCCTCCGGTGGATCCTCCCAGCCGGGCACGGGGATCAGGTCGATCTTGCGGCGGTTCAGCCGCTCGGACACGATCCGAGCGGCGAGCCCCCGCACCGCCAGGCGCTTCACCGTCAGCTGCGCCGCGCGCGACAGGGCCGCGTCCTCCGCCGTGCTCGCCGTCCGCCGGTAGACGAGCTGCGGCCCGTCACGATCGACGCGGAACACCTCGGACCCGCGGTTGAGCGCCAGCACCAACCCTCCCGGACCGGCCGGACGGGCGGTCAGCTGGTCGTCGACATTGCCCACGTGCGTGCCGCTCACAACCACCAGCTCGAGCCCTGCCGCGCATGCATCCTCGACGAGGCGGCGCATGCGGGTGGCATCAGCGTGGCGGTCGGGTACCGCGGTGCCGTCCCAGTCGAACACGATCGCCTCGAAGCGCCGCGCGAGCAGCGGGGGAATCGCCGGATCCATTCGCGGCGCGCCCTCCGCCGCGGTCATGTCGACATCGTGACGCGCACGTTGCCCTGCTGCTCGAGCAGCGAGAACCCGGTGCTGGGTCCGGTCTGGCGAAACGCGAGGCTCACTTTCGAGCTGCCGACGCGAACGCCTCGAATCTCAACGGCCCCGAGCCAGTCCGGTAGGCGCGGCCGGTCGACCGTCAGGCTGTTGTCCGGCGCGTGCGCGGAGATTCCAAGCATCGCCTGGAGCAGCATGAACGGGGCGGCAGCTGCCCCCCCGCGGGATGCAAGCGACCGGATAGGCGACGATCGCTCTCGATCCGTCGCGTTGAAAGCCACAGAACAGCTCGGGCAGACGGAAGTCACGCGCGCCGGAGGCGACGTCGAACAGCCCGGCGGCGATCCGGTTGGTCGCGGCGTCGAACCCGTAGGGCTTCAGGCCGGCGGCCGCGATCGCGTTGTCGTGCGGCCAGATCGACCCGTTGTGGTAGCTCATCGGGTTATAAGCGGGCGAGCTGCCCGACAGGGTCCTGATCCCCCAGCCCGAGAACATGTCGGCCGCCATCAACCGCTCCGCGACGAGGGCAGCCTTGTCGTCATCGACGATCCCGCAGTACAGGCAGTGAGCCGGGTTGGAGGTCACGCTGCGAACCTGAGCCTTGCGACCCGTCCAGCGCGAGCACAAAGAACCCCTCGTCGGGATCCCAGAACGCCTCGTTGAACGCCGCCCGCAGCGCCCTCGCCTCGGACCGTAACCTGTCCGGGCGGAGCGCGTCCCCGAGCGCCTCATAGACGTCGGCGATCCGCAGCTTGGCCTCGTACACATAGCCCTGCACCTCAACGAGCGCGATCGGCCCCTGCGCGAGCGAACCGTCCGCATGCACGATCGAGTCGTGCGAGTCTTTCCACCCGCGGTTGACGAGGCCCGCCGGAGCGCGCGGCTCGTACTCGAGTAACCCGTCGCCGTCGCGATCTCCCCACTCATTGATCCAGGCCAGGGCAGCGTCGAGCGCTGGTCGCAGCTGCCGCATCGTGTCGAGGTCGAGCGTCCAGGGACATCCCCGTCGGGCCGCGCGCACACGAACACAGCGCCGGACTTGAGCGCCAGCAATTCCTCGCGCGCCTCCGCCGGCACATCGGGCGCGCTCTCGAGGTCACGCAACGGCGGCGGTCCCTCGCTATCCGTACGGGCGAGAGCCGGGCCGACATGGACCTCGGGTTCTCCAGCCGGTGTCATCAGAACCTTGTAGCCCAATCAGCCCTGGGGGCGACGGATCGGTCGCGAGACCCTTCTGGTCCCAAGGCCAGACCCCCAACTCCGCCCCAGCTCGCGGTCGAGTTCATGGCACCAGCCTCACCGACCTCACGGAAGCGGCTAGCAATCGCGCCGATCTCGTCAGGCGTGGGGCTGTACTCCACACCTCCCCACGCAATCCGTTCACGGGCACGCCTGGCATGGCGAGCGTGCCGCACAGGACGAACAGCAGCTGCCGCCCGTCGTCGGGTGCCCTGACACGGAAAAGAGTCGTGCTGTCCTTGCCGCTGATCTTCGCTCGCGCACGCTCGTAAGCCGCTGCGGAGCTGCGGTCGTCTCTGTAAGCGCGCGCAAAGAAGAAAACGGTAGCCGCACCGTCGATCTCGTACTCGCGAAATCCAAGCGCATCAACTCAGACGATCGTAGCCCTCCCCATCCCCGGGCTCGTCCGGACTGCCGATCCCTAAAAACCGGACGCCGGTGTATCGCGATTCTGTCGGGCGCCGGAGAGCTGAGGTCCGTCACTTGGCGCGGGCGGACCAGGAGGCTACTCGGTCTCGCGGCGTCGCGTTGATGGCCGCGCTCAACTGCACCTGAGCAGGCAGACGGCATGAAACCGCTCCGCGATGCCGTACAACCGCGACGCCATCGAGCTCCTCGTCACGGCCGGTGACGTGAAGACCGCCGGCAGCTCGTTGCTGCTTGAGTTCGAAGATCGACTTGTCGATCTCGATCACGCGCACCGCCGTTTAGGCGAGGTCCTGCGAAACGCCGCCTGTTCTCGCTCGCCAGCGAAGAGCCTCTGTGGAGCGCGCTCCGTATCTTCCGCGCAGGGTGGCGCGGGGTCCTCGCGATGACTGGGGGGGGCGAGCGGCGTACGGTGACGGCCGATGGCGGCGATCGAGGTCGAGGGTCTGTTCAAAAGCTACGGGACGGTCGATGCCGTCCGCGGCGTCAGCTTCCAGGTGCAGGAGGGCGAGGTGTTCGCGCTGCTCGGGGCGAACGGGGCGGGCAAGACGACGACGCTCGAGATCCTCGAGGGTCACCGGCGGCGCAGCGGCGGGCGGGTGTCGGTGCTCGGCGTCGATCCTCAGCTCGGCGGGCGTGCCTTTCGCGAGCGGATCGGGATCGTGCTGCAGTCGGCGGGCATCGACGCTGAGCTGACCGTGCGCGAGGTGCTGTCGCTGTACGCCGGCTGCTATCCGCGCTCGCTGCCGGTGGCTGACGTGATCGCGCTCGTCGGTTTGGAGGAGAAGCGCCGCGCAAGGGTGAAGACGCTGTCAGGAGGCCAGCGCCGCCGGCTCGACCTAGCGCTCGCGCTTGTCGGTGACCCGGATCTGATCTTCCTCGATGAGCCGACAACGGGGTTTGACCCGGCGGCCCGGCGAGGCGCGTGGCGGCTTGTGGAGGATCTGCGAAGCCTGGGGCGCACGATCGTGCTCACCTCCCATTACATGGACGAGGTCCAGCATCTCGCCGACCGGGCTGCCGTGCTCGCAAACGGCCGGATCGTCGGAGAGGGACGGCCGGACTCGCTTGGTAGCAGCACGCCGTCCGAGACGGTGATCACCTTTCGGTTGCTTGATCCGGACGGGATCGATCAGCTGCCTGATGAGCTGCGCCGCTTGGTGGAATCTCACGACGGTGAGGTCGTGTTACGGACCTCGGATCCGACGCGTGTGCTGTTGCGCCTGTGTGGCTGGGCGGTGGAGGGGAATCTGGAGCTGCGGGGACTCGAGGTTTCCCGCCCCTCGCTCGAGGACGTCTACCTGCAGCTGACCGGAGATCAGCACGATGGCGACGCGTGACGACACGCGCGCTCCCGCTAGGCGTCCACCCGCGCTCAGACTGGTAGCCGCGCAGGTCGGCTACCAGCTGCGGGTGCTCGTGCGTTCCCCGATCGCGTCGTTCGCTACGCTCGTGATCCCGCTGATGGTGCTGCTCGCCGTCAACCTGCTCTACGAGGGGACGCGCCTGAGCAGTCGAGGCGGCATCCGCTACGCGCAGTTCTTCACGCCGGCGATGGTCGCCTTCGCGGTCGTCAACGCCTGCTACATGAGCGTGATCTCGTCGACCACGCTGGCGCGCGATGAGGGAATCCTCAAGCGGATTCGCTCCACGCCGCTGCCGCCTTGGGTATGGATGACGGGGCGGGTTGTCACGGCCGGGCTAGTAGCAGCCGTCTCCGCGATCATCGTGGTCGCGGTCGGCGCAGGCGTATACGACTTCGAAGTCCTGTGGAGCGCGATCCCGACCGTGTTGCTGACGCTCGGGGTTGCGGTGTTCTGCTTCTGCTCGCTCGGGCTTGCCCTGACTGCGCTCGTGCCGGCGGCCGACTCGGCGCTCCCGATCGCGTGGGGGACGATGCTGCCGCTGTGCTTCATCTCCGACGTGTTCCAGCCGATCGACAGCGCGCCACACTGGCTGCGCGCGATCGCGTCGGTCTTTCCGTTGCGGCCGTTCGCGGACGACCTGGAGTCGGCGTTCAACCCGATCACGGGAAGCAGGGCGCTCCACCAGGGGCATCTGGAGCTGCTCGCCGCATGGGGGCTCGCGGCCGCCGCGTTCGCATTGCTCGCGTTTCGGTGGGAGCCGGACGGGAAGCACCGCCGCAGAAGTGGATCGCGACGCTCGGCGGTGTTCGCGACGGACCGCGTCCGCGGACTGCTCGAAGCACGCGGAAGGCGCTCGGCTCGCCCGCAGCCCGTAGAACGCTCGGTGGCGGGGCGGCCTCCGCCGCTCCATACGGGCCGCGGCGGAGCGCCAGCGCCGGCATCCATCGAGCGGATCGAAGGTCCCGGGCCCTCCGAGGACTCAAGCGTACCGCCCGACGCGCTCGCATGACTGGTTCGGTTGTGCCTGCATCGCGCCGCTACCTCCGCACTCAAGGCACGGGCCATGCGTCCTTCGTCGCTCTCCGACTCTCGCAAGCAGTGGTAACTACCGATGCCGTCCGCGTCCCCCCGGTGGCAACGTCTATGGTGACGGAAGGTCGTCAAGGGATTCTCTCCCAAAAGCAGAGGATCAACCAGACGGCCTTTCGCCGTGCCCGGAGTCCGATCCACGCGCGTTGGCGTGTGTACGTGTCCGCCATCGCCATAGTTCATCTGATCCCCAGCTTGCCCGCGGTATGAGCGTGGCGGACGCGCTGCGCCTCGGCGCGGCCGCGGGCCCGCTGAACGCCACCAGGCGCGGATTGGGGACCGGCACGCGGCAGGAAATCGAACGGCTCGCCACCCACGTCACCGTCCGCCCCCAGTTGGCGGCTGTCGACGAAGACGAGACGCCTCGTGCATGAGCGAGACCATCAATCGTCGCTGCGTGTTACGCGCGGCGAGGATCTCGATCGGCCACCACCTTGCGGCTGCCGCGCGAGTGGTCGTAATCCCCGACCGCCGCTATCAGTCCCGAGCAGTGACGATCAACAATGACGGGTCATGGGTCATGCGGGGTTCGCGCGGATCCGTAGTCCTCGCATCTGTGTGGGGCGATGTCCCCGGATGCTCGGTCCGGTTTGGAGGTTCAGGCTGACCCAGGCCGAGTCAGAGAGGAGCAAGAGCGCCAAAGAGCCGGTCTACGTCGGGGCCGGGACGACTGGGGGCGCAGCCGTAGCGACGGGGGGTGCAGAGGCACCCAAGACTGCGACAGTTGCATCGGACCTCCTCCGAGTGGGAGCGGGCCGTACCGCCGATGGACAGTTGACCGCCCGACGGTCGATCAGCGGGGGACGAGGCGGACGGGACCGCTGTTGCTGTTGCGCAGGCGGGCCGCGCGGAGCGCCCGCTGGATGTCTGTGAGCGAGACGATGCCAACCGGCCGTCCTCGGTCGTCGACGACCGCGGCACGGCCGACGCGCGCGAACGCCGGCTGCTCGAGCAGATAGGAGACGTCCTCGTGTTCGCCGATCAGCAGCGCCGGGTCTCGATCGGCGAGCTCGTCGACGAATATGGCGCCACGATCTGAGTGAGTTCTCTTCTCGAGCTGGTCGATGCTCAGCATGCCGACGGCTCGGCCGCTCGCGTCGGTGACCGGGAAGGCTGTGTACCGGTAGCGCGCGAAGTATTGCTGTGCCTGCGCGAGCGTCAACTCCGATGGAATGCTGATCGCCGGCTGGGACATCAGCTCTTGGTGAACGCCGGTGAACGTAGTCACGACTTGCTCTTGAAGTCGTTCGGCGTTCGCCGCGACAACGAGGAATACGCCGATGAGCGCGAACCACAACCCTCCCGGCGCGCCGTTGAAAGTCAGCAGCACACCGAAGGCGATCAGCAGGTAGCCGAACCCCCGACCCAGACCAGCAGCGGTGTTCGTGGCGGCACCGATGTTGCCGCTTCGGCGCCACAGCAGCGCTCGGGCGACCCGACCGCCGTCGAGCGGGAATGCGGGGACGAGGTTGAAGCCGAGGATGAGCAGGTTGATCTCAGCCTGATAGGCGATCACCGCCCGGAGCGCGGCCGGAGCTGAGCTCGGCAGTGCGAGCGCGAGCGCGCCGAAGATCGCGGCGACCACTGCGGTTACCGCAGGCCCTGCGAGCGCGAAACGCAGTTCGTCGCTGGCAGTCTTTGGGCGTCCGCTCATTCGTGCGACGCCTCCGAGCAGCCAGAGGTCGATCTCCTCGATCTTGACACCGCGCCGGCGTGCCACGAGCGCGTGGCCGAACTCGTGCGCGAGGATGCATCGCGAACAGTAACAGTGCGCTTGCGAGCCCCAGCGCATAGGAGTCCACAGGTGTGATCCCGTGCACCTCGCCCGGGTAGTAGCCGGCACCCAGCGACCAAGTGATCAGCGCAACGATGATAAGCCACAGCGGACTCACGCCGACGGGAATGCCCGCGATCCGAGCAACTCGAATGCTGCGATCAGGCATGCCCTTACGCTTTCAGGCCGGACGGGTCAGCGCATCGGTGAATTGACCGGCCCGCGCGCGCGGCAAGCTACGGATCGGTGCGCGAGCCGCCGAGAGCTTGATCTCCCCGGTCAACTCCGGCGCGCCCACCGCCTCGCGCACCCGAGAATCAATGCAGAGAGCGCACGCGCTTGAGAAGCCGGTGGCGCGCCTTCTGGCGCCGTAGCTTGCGGGGGCCGACCTTGCCGAGCAGGCGGGGCTTGCGCCTGGCTTCGAGCTGTCGCTTAGCGAGGAGCCCGCCACCCACGCCGATCGCGGCGAGGCCGGCAGCGACAAGTCCGGGGTTGGCGCGCAGGCGCCCGTACTCCTCCTGCACGGCCGGCCACACTCGCTCGTCGATCAGCTCCGAGACTTGGTCGCGACCGGGGGAGTCCTCGACGGGCGCGACGGGCGGCAGGAATGCGAGCTGAACGCGTCTGAGCTTGGGAATCGCACCGCGCCACAGATGCGAGGTGCCGGTGATCGCCGCCGGGACGATCGGCGCGCCGGAGTCGAGCGCCAGCCGGCCTGCGCCGTGATGCGGCGACCCCAGCGCGTCGGGCTGCTCTACGCGCGTGCCCTCCGGAAACACCACCACCAGCCCGCCTCTGGCGAGGATCGAAAGGGCGGTTTCAACCGCCTCCGCATCAGCCTCGCCACGGCGTACGGGAAACGCCCCCAGGCGCAGGAACAGCCGCCCCAGCGGGCCCTTGAACAGCTGGACCTTCGCCATGTAGCGGACATGGCGGCGCACAGCGAGCCCGACGAAGAACGCGTCGAGGAAATTCTTGTGGTTGGGAGCGACGATTGCCGCGCCCTCGGCCGGAACGTGCTCCGCGCCCGTGATTCGGAGGCGAAACCACAGACGCAACAGCACCGTCGCGAGCAGGCGCACGAACGCGTACAACGGCCGCGAAACGCCCCGTTCGCGCGCGTATGCGTGCGCCCTTTGCTCGGCGAATTCAGCCGGTGGTCTGGCCATCAGTGTGCAGCATGACTGAGATCCCAAATGCCCGGGGTCGACACAGCCTTGGTGAGCTGGATGCGCCTGAACTGAGCAAGTCGTGATCAGCGGGCGGAGAACTACCCAACGTTGTGGTTCGCGCTCTAGGCTTGGATCAATGTCCACGAGTGCAAGCCGCAGCGCCTCGGGTTCCGCCGACGCGAATTATCGTGCTCTCGCGCGGATCGCGGTCGGCGTCGACGGCTATCCGGAGGGTCGCGACGCCGCCGAGCTTCGTGCAGATCCTCGATCGTCTTGATGAAGTGCGCCTGCCCAAGGATCACATTCAGCTCCTCAGGCTTCTCCACCGCTACAGCGTGAAGCTCGAGCTTGCCTTCGCGTTGCGCCATCAGCCTTCCCAGGCTCGATCAGCTTCGGCGGCCGTCACGAGCGTCACCGGGACCCCTAGGTGCTCGATGCGAGTGGGCAGATCGAGCCTCAGCCAGTGCGAGACGCGGCCGGGCAACGTCGAGACGATCACCTCGTCGAAGTGCGAGTTCTTGAGCGCAGCCTTGACGGCGATGAACGGGTCGGCATCGCCCACGACCGCCTCGATGTGAGAGCTGGCGGCCTCCTCGAGCAGCGGCACGGCGAGCTCGATCACCTTCGCTGCCTCCTCGGTCTCGGGGTCCCAATACGGGCGTGGCACCAGCAGCACGAACGAGCACGGGCTCAGCCGCGCGCGGGCCTGCACCTGTTCGAGCAGCTACGGTGCGCGACTACGAGAATCCGCGCGGGAGAACTCATCGCAAACGATGCTCCAGGCCACACGACGCAAGCGCATCGGCGCAACCCGCTGACCGCGGATGAGGGTAACTACCGATGTGGACCGGCGATCCGGCCAGGCACGATGACGATTCCTGTCCGCGCCGCCAGATCCGGAGTCGATCCATGACCACCACCCGCGTTGACATCATCGACCGAAGTGTCGAGAAGGCGCACATCTGGATCAACGATGTGGCCGAGGAGCTCGGTGCCGATGACCAGCACCGTGCATACCGGGTTCTGCGCGCGTTCCTGCATGCGCTCCGCGACCATCTCTCGGTCGACGAAGCTGCCCAGCTCGCCGCGCAGCTGCCGATCTTCGTGCGCGGCGTATTCTACGAGGGTTGGGATCCCAGCCGTACACCCGAGCACGCGCGGGACGTCGACAGCTTCCTCATCAGGATCGCCGGCGAGGCGGGGTTGGCGGGCGAGACCGATGCCTCGTTTGCCGCCGTGGCCGCCGGCCGGGTCCTGCTCCGCCACATCTCAGCCGGCGAGAGCGCCAGCATCCTGCGCGCACTCCCGCAGCACCTCCGGGAGCTGCTCGGAACAGAAGACAGCTGAGCTGGTCGGAGCGCTGAGCACGGGCGGTGCAGTGAGCCAGGGTCGCCATCGTCACCCCCGTGAGGATCGCGACTGAGTGAAGGCTGCGTCACCGATTGATCCGCGGGAGCGCTCGGGCTTGCTGCTGCGAGACCTGCGCAGCTCACGGGCCGGGCTCTCGCCGCGTGAGGCGCAGCGACGTCTGGATCAGTATGGCCGGAACGAGATCCGCCGGCAGGAGGGCGCCGGCCATCTGCGAGTCTTGGCCGGGCAGTTCACCCACCCGCTGGCAGCCTGTCGCGCGGAGCGCGGGCGGTGCGAACCCCACCCGTCCTTTGCTGGAGGCCGAGGATCTCGTGTTCTCGGGCACGCTGTGCACCTCCGGAGAGGCCGAGGCTCAGGACCTCGCCCCAGGCCACGCACAGATCCTCCACGCTTACGGCCGGGACACGTGATTTGGCGGGAGACGAAGCCATCAAACCGACCGTCCGCAAACGGCCGAACTCAGCGCGCCGCGCGGGCGTCGACCTCCTCCAGCGCGGCGCGGCATCGCTCCGAGTACGCAACCGGATAGGCATCACCATCCCTGTCAAGCTTCCGCAGGCCGGCAGGCAACGCCATCAGCTGGGCACGCGCCCGGTCGCTCATCTGCCCGAGCGTCTCCTCGCACACCAGACAGCCACCGCGCATGAACGGCACCAGCAGCGGCCGGCCGGGCAGCTCCTCCTCCACACGGGCGATCACATCCCCGTGCATCTCGCCGTCGGTGTAATCGCGGAGGACTTGCTTAGCGCCGGGCACGGTCGCCTTCTCCGGAGAGCGCTTGCGCACATCGCGCCACGATCCCCCAACGCGATGCGCGACCAGCTTGTAGATCCCGTTGACCACCGGGGAGTCACGACTGGTGCCAAGATCGGTGCCGACGCCGAACGAGTCGATCGGCGCGCCGGCCGCGGTCAACCGCGCGATCTGGTTCTCCTCGAGGTCGCCGCTGGCGACGATCCGCGCCTCTGACATGCCGGCCTCGTCCAGCAAAGCGCGGGTCTTCAGCGAGAGATCGAGCAGGTCACCCGAGTCAAGCCGCACGCCGGCCAGCGACACGCCGGTCGCGCGCGCCGCCGCGATCGCGCGGCGGACACCCTCGACGGTGTCGTAGGTGTCCACGAGCATCACCGCGTTACTGGGAAAGTCCTCCATGAATGCGCGAAACGCGTCCTCCTCGCGCTCGAACGACATCACGTACGAATGGGCCATCGTTCCCATCGGCGTAAGCCCGTAACGCATCGCGGCGGCCAGGTTGGAGGTGCCGCTCGAGCCCGCGATCGCTGCCGCGCGCGCCGCCTTCATCGCGGCATCGGTGCCGTGGTCGCGACGCGGCGAGAAGTCGACCAGACGCTCCCCCGCCGGCGCCTCGCCCCCCGCGGCCAGCGCGATCCGCGCCGCCTTGGTCGCCACCATCGTCTGGAAGTTGATCTGGTTCAGCAGCAACGTCTCCAGCAGCTGGGCCTCGACCCGGGGCGCGGTCACGCGCACCAGGGGCTCGCCAGCGAACGCGATCGTCCCTTCGGGCATCGCGTCGATGTCACCGGTGAAGCGAAACCGCGCCAGATGCTCAAGGAACGCGGTGCCGAACCCGAGCGAGCGCAGGTAGGCGAGCTCTTCTTCTCCGAACTCCATCTCGCGCACGATCGCGAGCGCGGGACCAAGTCCGGCTGCCATCAGCCACCGCCGTCGAACAGGCAAGTGGCGAGCGAACAGTTCGAACACGGCGAGCTCGTTCATCCCGCGCCCCAGATAGCTCGAAGCCATCGCCAGCTCATACTGATCAGTCAGCAGCGACGTCTGCGCAGGCGTCAGCAAACCAGGATCGTTCGCATCCGGCGGCCGGCCGGCGGGGCGCACTGGTGCACGAGAATCGGCGCTCGCGCTCATGCTGCGCGACGCTAGACCCCGCTCAGCGCAAGCGCATCGGGACGAGTCATCGGTCCGCGTCCGTAGCGACTACGCTCGGGCGCGAGATCGGCGTGGCGTGCCCCGCTTGACGCATCTGACGCGCTCGCAACACGAACGCCGACCAGCTCCCCCGCTTCCTCCAACCCGAGGTCGCCGACAGCAACCTGGTAACCCACCGTGTCGACATAGCCCCCGTTCCCCGCCCCCGTTCGCATCGCGGCCATCTCGATAGTGATTCCTAGGTCGTCCATGTCCTCCGCCGCGTCGGGATCGAAGCAGCGCGCGCTCAGCCACTCGTCGACCTCGCCGGCCTTGAAGCCGGTCTCCTCCCACGCCTCGATCGACGCATCAGGATCCCCGCGATGCGGCAAAGTAACCCCGACGCCGATCACATCTCTGATCGTCACACCACGACTGTAGGCACCGCCAGCTCAGATGTGCTTGGACGCCGGTCTCCTCGCGCGTCCTTTCAAGCTCGAGTGCACGCTCGCGCTCGGATGCTTCGGTACGCCGCGCTAGCCCCGTTTTCCGCGTAGCGACTCGATAGGTCGGTCGCTGATCGCGGCTGGTTGGGGTCGCGTTGCGCGGTGTTTGCTGGCATCGTGGCGCGGTGGTGATCGGCTGGGTTGGTCTCACGAGCCATGATGGTAGGGCCAACACGCGATGCTGGCTTATGCGCCGTTTTGCGTGATTGGCTTGCGATTAGGGCTATCGTTCCGTCCGACGGCGTCGATAGTGTAGGGCCAACATGTATGTGAAGCGTCACGCTGTGCGTCGGGGACGCAAGCGCTACGTGTATCTGCGCTTGGTGCAGGCGTATCGCGATGATCAGGGGCGGGTGCGCCATCGTGTACTCAAGACGCTGGGGCGCGAGGACGAGCTCAAGGCGTCGGGCCAACTGGAGCAGCTGATGGGCTCGTTCGCCAGGCTCGACCCGCCGATGGCGGGCGTGCGCCGCGAGGTCGGGCCGCTGTTGTTGGCGTGGCACTTCATCTGTGAGCTTGATCTGATCGCCACGATCGATCGCGCGTTGCCCCAGCGTGGGCGTCAGGCGCTGTCGGTCGGGGAGGCGGTCGCGGTGCTTGTCTGTAGTCGGCTGTGTTCCCCGTCGCTGTTGTATGACATCGCCGGGTGGGCGTCGGGTGCGGCGTTGGGGGAGCTGTTCGGGATCCCCGCGGCGTTGCTCAACGACGACCGGCTGGGGCGGGCGCTTGAGATCCTCGCGGTGTACGCGGAAACGCTGCGTGGCACGCTTGCCGCGCGTGCGATCGAGCGGTTCGGGATCGACGCCGGCCGGTTGCATGTCGATCTGACCGCGTTGCGGGTGTGCGGCGCGTATGAGGGCTCGGCGCTAGTCGCGAATGGGTGGGCGCAGGGGCAGGGGGTCGGACGCCAAGTCCGGGCGTTGCAGGCCGCGACCACGGACGGGGTGTCGCTATACGTGCGCCCGGAGCCGGGCAACGCCGCCGAGGTGTCGCTGATCGCCCAGAGCCTCGAGCGGCTCAGAGAGCTCTCCGGGCCGGGCGGGCTGTTGATCCTGGACTCTGCGTGCGGGCACCCCAAGACGCTGTGTGAGATCGCCAGCGCCGGCCTTTCGTTCATCGTCGCGCTCCGGGCTCAGACCGGCTTCAGGGAGCGGTTCCTGGCAGACGTTGGCCAGGCCGGCCTGCGAGCGGTGCGCTACGTCTCCCAGCGCGAACAAAAGCTCCCGGCGGAGCTGCGTACCCGCTACCGCGGCGCGCTCAGAGACTGGGAGCTGACCGACCCCGAGACCGGCGAGACCCGCCGGCTCCGGGTCGCCTACATCTACTCCTCCGAGGAGCACCACGAGACGGCCGCCGCTCGCGAGCGCGCGCTCGCGAAGGCCGAGGAGCAGCTGCAGCGCGTCAAAAACGGGCTCGGTGGGCGCTACTACAAGACCCGCAAACAGGTCGAGAAACGCGTCGCCAGGATCATCGGACCCAACATCGACGGTCTGATCAGCACCACCACCGCCACCCGCAACGGCAAACCCACGCTCACCTACACACGCAACCACGAAGCGATCGCCGCTGCCGCCCAGACCGACGGGATCTACGCGCTCGCGACCAACCTCCCCGGCACACGCCTGACCGCCGGCCAACTGCTGCGCGACTACAAAGGCCAGCAGATCGTCGAGCGCCGCCACCGCGACTACAAGCAGACACTCAAAGTCCGGCCAATCTTCCTCCACAACGACGACCGCATCTACGCGCTCACCAGCATCATCGGGATCGCGCTGCTGATCTTCGGACTGATCGAGACTGAGCTACGCAAAGCACTCGACGAACACGACGCCGAGCAGATACCCGGGCTGCTGCCCGAGAACCGCGCCGCCAAACCCACCGGACGCAACGTCCTCGGCATCTTCCAAGGACTCGGCCTCACCTACACCCGCACCGGCATCGAACTCGACCGCCTCACCCACACCCAACGCCGCGTCCTCGAACTCCTCGAGATCACCCCACCCTGGCCAGAGCAACAACCGGCAGACCTAGCACTTTCGTAATGCGGAAAATGGGGCTAGCGCTGCGGTAGATGTGCGGATTGCCCGCGTATACGTAGTCAAGCGTGAGTGCCCCGTCCCGCGCAAGCAGGTTCTTGGCGAGTGCAATCGCGTCGCGGCCGCCCTCGTGCTCGTCCACACCCACGACGATCTGCTTGAACATCTCGGTTCCTCCTGGCGCTCTCAGCTGATCGAGCTACCGTACGCCTCGGCGTGCATCAGCGCTGCCACGAATGCCATGGAGCCCGCGCTTGCGGCGGCAAGGAGCCTCCGGTGTCGCTACCCGATCACCGCGCCGGCCTCGCGCATCTCCCCAATTGCCCGCTTGCAATCGCCCGGGTGGACATCCACCCCTCGGATTCCCCGCTCGTCGACACATACGCGGAACCCGGCTCGCAGCGCGTCAATCGCCGTGTTCTTAACGCAATAGTCGGTGGCGAGGCCGCAGATCGCCACCTCGTCGATCCCGCGGTCGCGCAGCATACGCTCGAGCCCGGTGCCTTCGAATCCGGAGTACCCCTCGGTGTCTGGATCCTGGCCCTTGTCGATGACCACATCGACCCTCCTCTGGTCGAGCGAGGAGTGCAACTGCGCACCGTCGCTCCCCGCCACACAGTGCTGCGGCCATGGGCCGCCGCTCGTGGCGAAAGATCCGTGCTCTGGTGGATGCCAGTCGCGGGTCGCGACGACAAGATCGAACTCGCCCGAGGCCGCAAGCTCGTTGATCCGCTCGGAGATCTGATCTCCATCCGGTACCGGGAGTGCTCCGCCGGGCGTGAAGTCATTCTGGAAGTCGACAATGATCAGCGCCCGAGCCATATCTCCACGTATCACCTTAACTCGACTTTGCGACCGGTCGAGGATCGCGATCCGCACCACGATCCCGACCACGACCCAGTTATTCCGGGTCTCCCGGCATCGATGTGGTCAGGGTGAGAGCGCGATTGTGGTCATGAGCAG
>OCZT010001291.1_pt1 | contig 25906 bp, 21 predicted proteins | sample 1539031 | NCBI WGS metagenome assembly OCZT01 (sample SAMEA3539308, study PRJEB22396) | soil metagenome | biome: tundra; feature: field; material: soil | place: USA | collected 2010-05 | depth 0.15 m | reverse complement strand
GGGCGGCCGCGCGCGAAGAAGATGGCGGCGCCGACGACGGCGCCGGCGAGCACGAACAGCGCGAAGCGTGGCCACGGGAAGCGCGTCGCCGACCCGCCGGCGCGCCAACTCTCAGGCCACGCCGAGGCGGGGACGCGCACGTACGAGACCGCATAGATGTCGCGCCCGGGGAGGTAAACGGCGCCGAGGGGAGCGAACGGCACCCGGAACCGCGTGCTCGTGCGGTCCGCCGCGACGCGGCGAATCTCGAAGGAGTCGGAGATCCCGACGATGCCTCCCGTGGGGTCCGCCGCCACCTTCCAAACGAGCGGCATCGCGTAGGAGCCCTTCACCGTGATCCGACCGTTCTCGACGGCCATGCGGCTTACGGTTTCGAAGTCGTGGTGCCAGAGGAGGAAGCCGGAGGAGGACGGCGCCGCAGCCTCGAGGCGGAGCGAGTAACGCGCGTGAGCGTAGCCCTCTCCGAGCGGGACGTGCTCGAACGCTGTTGCGCCCGCGGCGCGCCTCAAGATGGGCTCCGGCTCCTCCGTGGACGAAAAGATCGTGCTGCCGTCCGCGAGGCGCGCCGCGCCGAGGAGGTGCACGTTCGGCGGCGCGTCGAACGCGGTGACCGTGTTGCCGCCGGCGTCGATCTCCGTGGCGCGATACTCGGACGCGAGGAGGACGTGCCCGTTGTCGAGGAGCGCCGCACGGTCCGGGTGCGGGTTGTCGGGCGGGCATCTCTGGTCGCGCGTGACACGCCCGTCAGGATCCAGCTCGAGGAGCCGACCCGTGGCGCGGTCGAGGACGAGGAAGCGGTCGTCGCCCGCGGGCGCAAGGTGCGCCGGCTCGCCGAGCCCGGTGAAGCGGCCCATGCGTCTCCCCGTCGCGTCGAAGAAGCCGACTTCGCCCGCGGGCGCTCCGTCACCCGGGATCGCGATGGTGAAGGGGCCGTCCGCAAGCGCGGGTGCGGCGAGCGTGACGGCGAAAAGCGCCGCAACGATTCGCGCTCTCATGCCGCCGTGCCCGGCGCCGCCGCGGCCCAGTAGGCCTGCGCCGCGAGGCGGCGGAGGCCCTCGGATTCGTAGAGGCCCTGCACCCACTTCCCGCGCAGGCGCAGCACTTCGCGCAGCATCTCGGGCGCATGGGCCCCGAAGCGGACCGTCGACGCCTCGTGCCGGCGGAGGCGCACCGGGATCCGGCGGAGCTCGAGGTTGTATTTGAGCGCGATGTAGAGAAGCTCGACGTCACCCGCGAAGCCTTCCACGGTCAGGAGCGGGAAGAGGAGGTCCGCGACGTCGCCGCGGAAGCCCTTGAGCCCGCACTGCGTGTCGAAGAGGCCGCCCGTTACGAAGAGCCGGACGAGCGCGGTGAAGACGACGCTTGCCGCGGCGCGCGGCCAGGGCCGGCGCTCGGTCTCCGCGGAGGCGTCGAGCGTGCGGTCCCCGACGACGACGTGGAAGCCATGCCCGTTCACGAGCGACTCGATGTACGCGAGCGCCTCGAGGTCGTACGGGACGTCCGCGTCCGTGAAGATGCGGCAGTGCCCGCGCGCCGCCGCCATCCCGGCCTTGAGCGCTCCGAACTTCCCGCGGTTCTCCAGCAGCCTCACCAGCCGGGTGCGATCGGAGACGGGGACGCGCGCCGCGGTGTCGTCCCTCGAGCCGTCGTCCACGACGACGATCTCCCAGCTGCCCGGCCGCTTCGCGAGCGCCTCCTCGAGGAGCGCGATGCCGGGCCCGATCAGGTTCGCGCCTTCGAACACGGGCACGACGACGGAGAGGTCGACACTCACGGTTTCCTCCAGAGCGCGTAGAGGAGTGAGCCGAGCGGCGAGCCGAGGCGGTGTTCGGCGCGGTCGAGGGCCTCGGCGAGGCGCCACGACACGGCGGCTGCGAACGGCGCGGCGCCGGCGAACCGGCCCTGCCGCACGACCGTGAAACCGCTCGCGTCCGCGAGAGAGCGCAGAAGGCGCGGCGTCGGGCGCGAGACGTGCTGCTCGTCCTCCATGTGCGGCGCGAGGCCGAAGCGGTCCATCGCTCCCTCGAGGAGCGGCCAGAGGCTCCGGTAGTTCGGCGTCGTGAGGAAGAGGGTTCCGCCGGGTGCGAGGAGCGCGCGGAGCCGCGCGAAGAGCGCGGCGAGCTGGCCCCAGTAGAGGTGCTCGATGAACTCGAGGACGTAGATCCGGTCGAACCGGCCATCGGGGAACGGAAGCGCATCCGCCGTCGCGAGATGGAAAGAGAGGTTCGGGCGGACGAACGTTCGCCGCGCGTAGCCGATCGCCCGCAGGTTCGCGTCGACGGCGTCCACGGTCCCGGCCCGATCCGCGAGCCAGTCCGCGACGACACCGGAGCCGCAGCCGAGGTCGAGCACGACCATCCCGGGCTCCGGCGGCGCGACGCGCTCGATCGTGACCGTCTTAAGCCGGTGCCAGAACCGCTGGACCACGAAGCCATCGGTGAGCGCGCGGTGCTGGTAGCCGCCGTCGATGTCGATCGTGTCGCCGGTCCGGACGCCCTCCGTCCTCCTCGCGTGCATGTCCCTCCATAATGCAACAGGTGAAGCGGCTTCCCCTGGCTCTCGCGGCCCTGGGCCCGGCGCAGGCGCTAGGCCGGAATATCCTTCCCGAGACGAAGTCTCTTCTCGGGAAGGGATGATGACGACGCGCCGGACGTTCACGCTCGCGGCGTTCGGGGCGGCCCTCGCGGCGGCCTCCTCGGTCACGGGTGCCGTGCTCGCCTTCGTTCTCGGCCCGCTTCGGCGGCACGCCCCGCAAGAGCCCGTGCTTCTCGACGTCGGCCCGGCGTCGGCATTCGAGGCGCTGCGCGCAGGCGCGGCGGGGCCCGAAGAAGTCCTCGTCGAACGCGCCGTCGAGGACGGCTACATGAGGCGCCGCGTGAAGGAGCGATTCGCCATCGTGCGTGACGGCCGTGCCGCGTCGGGCCTCGCGGCGCTCGCGACGACGTGCAGCCACCTCGGGTGCGGCGTCTCGTGGGACCGGGGCCGCAACGCGTTCCTCTGTCCGTGCCACGGCGGCGTCTACGGGCCCGATGGCGCCGTGCTCGCCGGCCCGCCGCCGCGGCCCCTCACACGCTTGCCGCTCGTCGTGATCGGCGGACGCGTGCAGCTCGACGCTTCGGCGCTCGACGCGTGAAGAGGCTCTTCGAATTCCTGGAGTCGCGCGCCTCTCTCTCGTCGCTCTGGCGCGCGTTCGCGGACGAGCCGGTTTCCGTCCGGCGGGCGTGGTTCTTCACACTGGGCTCCGCGGCGCTCGTTGCGCTCCTCGTCCAGTTCGCCACCGGCTTCGCGCTCGCGCTCGCCTATGCCCCCACGCCGGATCACGCGTGGGAGAGCGTGAAGGCGATTCAGACGCGGCTTCCCGCGGGAGCGCTCGTGCGCGGCCTCCATCACTGGGGCGCGTCGGCGATGGTGCTTTTCGTCGCGCTTCACATGGCGCGCACGTTCGTCTTCGGCGCTTATCGCCGGCCGCGGGAATTGAACTGGCTCGTGGGGCTCGCGCTCCTCCTCCTCGTGCTCGGATTCGGCTTCACCGGCTACCTCCTTCCGTGGGATCAAAAAGCGTACTGGGCGACGGTGGTCGGCACGAGAGTGCCCGCGGCGCTCCCGATCGCGGGGGCTGCTGCCTCGCGCCTCATGGCGGGAGGCCCCACCGTCGGCGCGGCGACGCTGACGCGCTTCTACGCGCTCCACGTCGTCCTGCTGCCGCTTCTCACCTTCGTGTTCGTCGCCGTCCACCTCCTCCTGATGCGCCGGCACGGGCACGCCGGGCCGACGGACGAACCCGATCCACGCGAGCCGTTCTTTCCCTATCAGGCCGCGCGGGACGGCGCGCTTGCGCTGGCTCTCGTCCTCGCGCTCTTCTGGCTCGCGGCGCGGCATCCCGCGCCGCTCGAGAGGCTCGCTGACCCGACGGACACCTCTTACGTGCCACGGCCCGAGTGGTATTTCCTCCCGCTCTTTCAACTCCTGAAGTTCTTCAAGGGCCCGTTCGAGCCGATCGGGACCGCGGTCCTCCCTGGGGTCTCGATGCTTCTCCTCGCGCTCGTTCCGTGGCTCGACCGCGGGGCCTCCCGGCGGCCCCGCGACCGGCGACTCGTTCTCGCGGTCGGCGGCGCGGGGGCGGCCTTGCTCCTCGGCCTCCTCTATTTCGGCGCCCTCGACACCCCGAAGGGAAACTTCTCGGGGCTCGACCCGGCGTCCCAGCCGCCGCCCGATGCGCGCCTCCTCGGCGGATTCGCCTCATACGAGAGGCGCGGCTGCGCTTCGTGCCACGGGGCGGATGGAAGGCCCGCGCCCTCGGCGGGCGCGGGCGCGAGCGGCGCCTCACTTCTTCCACTGGCGGTGCGGTCTCACACGCTCACGGGCGATGCGCTCGCCGCTCACGTGAAGGAGAACAGCGTCAAGGCGCCCGCCCTCGAGGAGGACGGCGAGAGTCCCGACAAGGACATTCCGTCGCTCCTCGCGTACGTAGAGGCGCTCGGGAGAGACGGGCCGCATTTCTCCGCGCTGCCGCAGCCGATCCGCGTAGGGGGCGCCGCGATCGATCGCGAAGACTGCCGGCAGTGCCATCAGCTCTACGGCGAGGGCGGGCGCAAGGGCCCCGCGCTCCAGCACCTCTTCGGCAAACGCGACAGGGACTGGCTTGTCGCGCACTTCAAGGAGCCGAAAAAGTTCGTGCCGGGCTCGAAGATGCCCCCGTTCCGGTTCCTGCCGGACGCCGAGCTCTCGGCGATGTCGGACTACCTGCTCGCGCTGCCGTAGGCGGAACCCGGCTCGCTATCTTTCGGTGAACGTCTTCAACTCGATGCGCTGCGTGAGGAATCGGCGGAACTCGCCAGGCGGAAGGGACGCGACCTGGCGTCCCGTCACGTGCTCGATGTCGCCGAGGACCTTCTCCCAGAGAAACTCGCGGCGCGCGATCTCGTCGAGATCGCGGACCTTCCCGAAGTCCTGAACGAACTTGTTGTGCCGGCAGAGCATGCGGAACGCGTGCTCGGTGTTCGGGCGCCTCAGGGGCAGGCCGAGGATGCGGACGTCGTTGCCCACGTCGTGAATCGGCTGGCCCCACTCGCCGTACCCGCCGAAGATCGTCCCGAGCTTCTCGAGGGCGTTCGCGAGCTTGGGCTCTCCGCCCCTCTCGAGTGCCGTCTTCACGATCGGCAGCGTGATGTTGCGGAAGAGCGTGGGGTCGGCGAGGCGCACGTTGATGCCGATCTCCTCGCGCGTGATGCGGGCGATGTCCTCGGACCGGATGCGGTTGTCCGTCGCGAGGTGAATCCGCTCGCCAATCGACTCCGGCACCGTGAGGGCCGCGAGGATCCCCTGGACGACGCGGTCCACGGGCACGAGATTCAGCTCGGCCGAAGCGTCCCCGGGGAAGCTCGAGGCGATCGCGCCGATGAGCCACGCCTTGCCGCGGCCTAGGGCGTCCGCCTGCAGGGCGTCCATCGCTTCCTTCGAGCGCCCGAAGGCGTTGATGGGCGCGTTCACGACCTTCGTGTCGCCCCGGTTGTTGCCGGTCCTGCTGTTGCCGATGACGATCGAGGGAAGGAGCTGCGACACGCGGAGGCCCTTGTCGACGAGCGTGTAATCCGTCTCGAGCGACGCCATCGCCTTCGTGAGCTCGTAGAAGTTGTTGTAGAAGTTCCGGGGGAACACGAGCTCGCTTTCCTGAGCGGTCGTCTTCTTCTTCCGCCCGTGGATGTAGGACGTCTCGATGGCGACGTGCTGGATGAACTTCGTGCCCTTGGCTTCCTGGATCCCGAGGGCGAACTGGAGGGCGTTGCGCGCCCCCTGCACGTTCGCGCGGAAGGAGTTCTCGTACGTGTCGTCGAAGGACACGCTCGCGGCGCAGTGGATGACGTGCGTGAGCGTCTTTCGGAGGCGCGCCATCTCGCGCGGCGCGATCCCGAGATCCGGCTTCTCGATGTCTCCGCCCACGAAGACGAACTTCTTCGCCTTTGCCCCCGTGATGTGAAGGCGCTTCAGGAGAAGCGCGCCCCGCTGCGCGGGCGACAGGACTCTGACGACTTCCTTCGTCTTCGGGTCGCGGACTTTCTCGGGCCGCACGACGGAGACGAGGCGCTCGATGCGGCGGTCAGTCGCGGCCTGCGCGAGGATCTCCTTGCCCAGGAATCCGGTCGCGCCCGTCAGGAGCACGTGCAGCCGCGGGCTCCGGCCGCGCGCGCGGAGAAGGACACGCGCGTTCCTCTGGAGCTTCTCGATGCGCGCCTTGACCTCTTTCTCGGAGAGGTGCGAAGCCTCACGGAACTTGAAAAAGACGTTGCGATCAGTCACGCCGATGAGGCTCTTGGCGCCCTTTTCGACCGCCCTGCTTCCCGTCGCGGAGCCGAGCGCCTCGGCGAGCTTGATCCCGAGTAGGTTCACCTTCCTCAGGCCGTCCTTGACGGCATTCTCGTTGCCGGTCCACTGGATCAGCCGGCTCGCGAGGTATTGCGCGGAGACGTCGATGGGGTTCTTGTCCCGGTGGGCGTGAACGAGCAATTCGTCGGGGTCGATCGGCCGGAGAACTTCCCTGCCGGTTGCGAGGCTCACCTTCGCGATGTAGCGCGAGGGGGAGCTCTCCCACAGCATCTCGCCCTTCGGGTTCATCGTCGGCGAGATTTCCCGCGACGCGGCTTCTGCGGTCGCGCGCCCGGGCGGGACCGTCCTGGCACTGACCATGGGGTCCTCCGAGAATCGGGGCGCCATTGTAGTCCTGAGCCGCGTCAACCCAGGGCCGCCGCGCGCCGCCGCCCGGTCGTCAACTGGGCCCGAGGAGCGCGCGGAGACGCTGCGCGCCCGCGCGGCTGACGGGAAGGCGGGCTTCGTCGATCAAGACGGCCGTGAAAGCGCCCGTCGTGGAGCCTTCGACGCGCGCGAGGCGGTCGAGGTTGAGGAGATAGGACCGGTGGATTCTCACGAACCGCTCCCCTGGGAGCGCGTCTTCGAGACTCGCGAGCGTCTGTTTCTTGATGTGATTCCGGCCGCCCGAGGAGAGCAGAACGTAGTCGTCCTCGGCCTTCACGTAGTCGATCTTTTCGACGGGCAGCACCGTCACGGTGACGCCATCCTTCACGACGACGCGCGAGAGCGGCGCGCCGCGCGGCACGAGGGGCAACGCGGGCGGCAGGCCGCCCGCCGCGAGCCGGGTGCGCGCCCTCTCGAGCGCCCGGTCGAAGCGCGCCCGGTCGAACGGCTTGAGGAGGTAGTCCACGGCGTTCGCGTCGAACGCCTTCAGCGCGTACTGGTCGTAGGCGGTGACGAAGATGACTGCCGGCCGCCCCGCGGCATCGCGGTCGATCAGCTCGAGCACCTCGAGCCCGTCGAGCTGCGGCATCTGGACGTCGAGAAAGAGGATGTCGGCCTTCGTTTCGGCGACGGCCCGGACGGCCTCGAAGCCGTTCGCACACTCGGCTAGGACCCGGATGTCCGGGTGGGCGGCGAGAAGCTGGCGCACGAAGGACCGCGCGAGCGCCTCGTCGTCCACGAGCACGGCGCCGAGAAGAGGGGAAGGCACGGCCCGATGGTAGCGCCCTGCCCGCGAGGGGACGCGTCAGGGTGCCGCGGGCAGCTCGATTTCCACGCGGAAACGGCCGTTCGAGAGGCCGGCGCCGACGTGCCCGGCGTCGCCCCAGTACGCGGCCACGCGGCGTTTCACGTTCGCGAGTCCGATTCCCGCGCCGGCGGGCCTTTCCGATCCGGAGTCCGCGGGATTCTCGATCACGATCGACACGCGGTCTCCCCGGCGCTTCGTCACGAGGGAGAGAATCCCGCCTTCGAGGCGCGCCCCGATGCCGTGCTTGACGGCATTCTCGACGAGCGGCTGCAGGAGCATGGGCGGAACGGCCATGTCGAGCGTGGAGTCGTCGAGGTCCTCGGCCACGGTGAGCCGGTCGCCGAAGCGTACGCGCTCGACCGCGAGATAGCTGTGCGCGAGCGCGAGCTCCTCGCGGAGCGATATCGAGGAACGCTCCGACATGCCGAGGGTCGTCCTCAGGAAGTCCGAGAGGAGCGCGCACATCGAGCGCGCCTCCTCCGGACGGACGGCGACGAGGGCCGCGATCGAGTTCAGGCTGTTGAAGAGGAAATGCGGGTTGAGCCGCTCGCGGAGCGCCTGAAGCTCGGCCTCGCGGGCCAGCGTCCGGAGCTCCGCCGCGCGGCGCTCCTGGTCGCGCGCCGCCTCCGCGGCTTCGAGCACGTAGTGCATGGCGAGGACGAGCAGGTAGAGGAGGACCCCGAGAAGGAACACGACGGGGCCCGCGTGCGCGAGCCGGTCGGGCAGGGTCTCGAACACGGGAAGGAGCGCGAGCCCCCACGCCAGCGTCGTTCCGGAGAGAAGCCAGAGAGAGGCGGCCACGATCGAGGCCATGGCGAGCGCCGACGCGGTCACGAGAAGCCGGGCCGAGTCGACAGGAAAGGCCCGGCACAGATACCAGGACGAGAGGCACAGAAACGCGTAGAGGAGCCCGAGCGGAGTCGCGAGAGCAGCCGCCTCGAGGAGAGAGAGCCCCCCTGCGAGCATGAGAAGTCCGCCGAGAATCGCGGTCAGCGGAATCCAGCCGAGAAGGTAGACGCCCAGGCGTCCCGACTGCGTGAAGAAGGGGTGCATCGCCGCGCCCCTAGTTCTTGATGCCGAGGCCGCCGAAGAGGATGAAGCCGGTGACGAGAAGGTCTTTCCGCGCGCGTGCGGGTTCGCTGAGGACGTGGCGGCTCTTGTCGTCCGTGCCGCCGAAGATCGGGACGACCTTCAGGATCACGTTCCAGTCCTCGGGCACGCGAAGCTCGCCGCCGCCGCAGAAGCAGAAGACGTCGATCACAGCGCGATCGCCCGCCATCTTCGAGTCGCGGAGGTCCAGGTTGAACCCGCCGAAGACGGCGTTCGCCTGCCCGCCCTGGAAGTTGGGGGAGATGATGCGGCGCTCGCCGCCGCCGAAGACCGCCCACTCGTTCAGTGTTCCGCTGGGATTCGTCGACGCGTCCCATGTCCGCGCGCCCGGACGATGCGCGAACACGATCCTGAGGCCGATGAACACGAAGATGAGCGGAAGTAGATAGCGCAGGTGAAAGTGAAGGAGGCCGAACGTGCGCAGGAAAAAGAGCGTGCCCAACGCGATGAGAATCGTCCCGGTGAAAAACGAGCGGCTCGCGAACTTCGCCAGGCCCAAAGCGACGAGAACGAGCGGCCAGAACCTCCAGAGATCGCCGACGTCCACGAGGCCGAAGTTGTCGAGCGTGAAGAGGATTCCGCCCGCGATGAGTGCGAGGCCGATGACGAGCCGGGACATGGTGTCGGAACGGGGGCTGGTGTCCGGGGTTCCCTTGAGCTCTCTGCTGTCCATGGCAATTCTCCCGAGGAAAAGGTACGGCGCCCGGGCACGTTCGGCCCGTCCTTTTCGGCGAATCGACCTCCCGGGGCGGCGAGTGGGCTCCCGACGAAGCGATACGGAAAGCCGGTGGCGGCTGCCTGAGTGGTCAGCGCGCGGCGGCGGCGGCGGGCCGGAGCGCGGTCGCCGGCTCGTACCCGAGATTCGGCGACAGCCACCGCTCGACGTCGGAGAGAGGCATTCCCTTGCGCCGGGCGTAGTCCTCGACCTGATCGCGCCCGAGGCGGCCGACGCCGAAGTAGTGCGCCTCGGGATGGGCGAAGTAAAACCCACTGACGGAGCTCGCGGGCGTCATCGCGAAGTTCTCGGTGAGCGAGATTCCGGTGTGCGTCTGTGCATCCAGAAGCGCGAAGAGCGTGCTTTTCTCGGTGTGGTCGGGGCACGCGGGGTAGCCCGGAGCCGGCCGGATGCCGCGGTAGCGCTCGCGGAGGAGGTCGTCTGCCGTGAGGCTTTCGTTCCGGCCGTAACCCCAGTCTTGGCGCGCGCGCTGGTGCAGCATCTCGGCGAAGGCCTCGGCGAGCCGGTCCGCGAGCGCTTTCACGAGGATCGAGGAATAGTCGTCGTGGTCCTTCTCGAACGCCTGGCAGAGCGCGTCGACGCCGATGCCGGCAGTCACGGCGAAGGCACCGACGAAGTCCGCCCGTCCGCTCTCTTTCGGCGCCACGAAGTCGGCAAGAGCCTCGAGGGGCTGCCCCTCCGGCTTCTCCATCTGCTGCCTGAGTGTGTGCAGCGTCGCGAGCGGTCGCGCCCTTGCCGCGTCCGCAAAGAGGCGGACGTCATCGCCGTCCGCGTTCGCCGGGAAGAACCCGTAGACCCCGCGCGCGGAAATCAGGCGCTCTCTCACGATCCGGTCGAGGAGAGCCCGCGCGTCCGCGAAGAGCTCCTGCGCCTTCTCTCCGACGATCGGGTCCTCGAGAATCTGCGGATACCTCCCGCGCAGCTCCCACGCGTGGAAGAACGGCGACCAGTCGATGAAGGGCACGAGGTCGGCGAGCGGCACGTCGTGGAGGACGCGCGCGCCCGTGAAGAGGGGAACGGGAAGATCCGCGCCCGCCCAGTCGAAGCGCGGCTTGCGGGCGCGGGCCGTGGCGAGAGACAGGAGCGGCTTGGCCGATCGCTTCTCGTGTTCGGCGACGAGAAGGGCCTGTTTCTTCCGGTTTGCGTCAGCGACCCCGGCCGCCTCGGCGCCGAGGAGGCCGCTGACCGCGCCGACGGCGCGCGACGCGTCGAGCACGTGGACGACGGGCGGCCCGTATTCGGGCGCGATCTTCACGGCCGTGTGGACGGGACTCGTCGTGGCACCCCCGATGAGGAGGGGGACCGTGAAACCCGCGCGCTCCATTTCCCGGGCCACGTGGACCATCTCGTCGAGGGACGGCGTGATGAGCCCGGAGAGCCCGACGACGCGCGCCCCGTGCTCCTTCGCTGCCGCGAGGATGCGGTCAGCGGGCACCATGACCCCGAGATCGACGACGGCGTAGCCGTTGCATTGCAGCACGACGCCCACGATGTTCTTCCCGATGTCATGCACGTCACCCTTCACGGTCGCGAGCAGCACCTTGACCTGCGAGGAGGCGGCGCCCGCCTTCTTTTCGGCCTCGAGGTAGGGCTGCAGATACGCGACGGCCTTCTTCATGACGCGCGCGCTCTTGACGACCTGCGGGAGGAACATCTTTCCCGACCCGAAGAGGTCGCCGACGACGTTCATGCCGGCCATCAGCGGTCCCTCGATGACGGCGAGCGGCGCGAGGTACTTTTGGCGCGCCTCCTCGACGTCGGCGTCGATGAAGTCGACGACGCCCTTGACGAGCGCGTGCGACAGGCGTTCCTCGACAGTGCCGCTCCGCCACGCGTCGGCCACGACTTCGGCCTTGCCGGTCTTCTTCACGGACTCGGCGAAGGCGATGAGGCGCTCCGTGGCGTCCGGGCGACGGTTCAGGAGGACGTCCTCGACGAGGACGAGGAGGTCCTTCGGGATCTCCTCGTAGACCGCGAGCTGGCCCGCGTTCACGATGCCCATGTCGAGGCCCGCCCGGATCGCGTGATAGAGGAACGCCGCGTGCATCGCCTCGCGCACCGTGTTGTTCCCGCGGAACGAGAAGGAGATGTTGGACACGCCGCCCGACACCTTCACGCCTGGCAGAGTCGCCTTGATCCGCCTCGTGGCCTCGAGGAAATTCAATGCGTAGGCGTCATGCTCCTCGATACCGGTCGCGACCGTGAGGATGTTCGGGTCGAAGACGACGTCCTCGGGCGGAAAGCCGATCTCGTCGGTGAGGATGCGGGTGGCCCGGGCGGCGATCGCGACCTTGCGCTCGGCGGTCGTCGCCTGTCCTTCCTCGTCGAACGCCATGACGATGACCGCGGCCCCGTAGCGGCGCACGAGGCGCGCGTGCCTCCGGAAGGAATCCTCGCCTTCCTTCAGGCTGATCGAGTTCACGATGGATTTGCCCTGGAGGCACTTCAGCCCGGCTTCGATCACGTCCCATTTCGAGCTGTCGAGCATGATGGGAAGCTTTGCGATGTCGGGCTCGGCCGAGAGGAGGTTCAGGAACCGCGTCATCGCCGCTTTCCCATCCAGCATCCCCTCGTCCATGTTCACGTCAAGGACGTTCGCCCCCCCCTCGACCTGCTGGCGCGCCACCGTGAGCGCCCCCTCGTAGTCGCCCGCGAGAACGAGCTTCGCGAACTTCGGAGACCCCGTGACGTTCGTACGCTCTCCGACCACCGTGAAGACCCCGGGCCGGAACGTGTAGGGCTCGAGGCCCGAGAGGCGCGTCGTGCGCTCGGGCGTCGGGAGCCGCCGCGGTGGCAGCCCCTTCACGGTGTTCGCGATCGCGCGGATGTGCGCGGGCGTGGTGCCGCAGCAGCCCCCCACTATGTTCACCCAGCCCTCGCGCGCGAAGGCGCCGATGTCTCCACACATGATCTCGGGCGTCTCGTCGAAGCCCCCGAACGCGTTCGGAAGCCCGGCGTTCGGGTACGCGCTCAGGAACACCGGCGCGATCGCGGACAGCTCCTCGATGTAGGGCCGCATCTCCTTCGCGCCGAGCGCGCAGTTGATTCCGACCGCGAGGAGCGGCGCGTGCGAGACGGAGTTCCAGAAGGCCTCGACCATCTGGCCCGAAAGCGTCCGCCCCGACTTGTCCGTGATCGTGACCGAGACCATGAGCGGAACGCTCCGGCGCGCCGCCTCGAAGTGCTGGAGCGCGGCGAAGAGGGCCGCCTTGAGGACGAGCGTGTCGAAGACCGTCTCGAAGAGGAGGACGTCGACCCCGCCGTCGAGGAGGCCGCGGATCTGCTCCGTGTAGGCCGCGACGAACTCGTCGAAGACGTGGGTTCTCTTTCCCGGGTCGTTCACGTCCACGGCGAGCGACAGCGTGCGGTTCGTGGGGCCGATCGCGCCGGCGACGAAGGCGTCCTTCCCCGTGGCGGCGCGGTGCGCATTCACGGCACGGCGGGCGGTGCCCGCCGCCGCGACGTTCAGCTCGTACGCGAGGCTCGGGAGGCCGTAGTCGGCGAGAGAAATCGCCTGCGCGTTGAACGTGTTCGTCTCGACGATGTCGGCGCCCGCCTCGAGGTACTGCAGGTGGATTTCCTCGATGATCGCGGGCTGCGTCAGGACGAGGAGGTCGTTCGCGCCCTTGACGTCCTTCGGATGGCTCCGAAAACGCGTGCCGCGGTAGGCCGCCTCGTCCAGCGAGCGGGCCTGGATCATGGTCCCCATCGCGCCATCGATCACGGCGATGCGCTCCTTCAGGAGCGCGCGCAGGCGAACTTCGGCGGTCATGCGCGCTTCGCTCATGCGTGCTTCGCCTTCGCCCCGAGCGCCTCGAGGATCCTCTTCACGGCGTCGTAGCGCGCCATCGGCATGATGTGGAGGCCGCGCGCCCGCTCGGCGATCGCGCGCGCGAGCTCGACGCCGATCGCGAGCCCTTCCTCCTCTTCGAACGCGGGGCCCTTCTCGGCCGCGCGGCGCATCCGAACGAGGATTTCCTCGGGCACGACCATACCCGGGACCTCATTCGCGAAGTAGAGGGCCTGCTTCAGGCTCTTCGGCGGGATGAGGCCGATCAGGATCGGAATCGCCCGCGCCTCGGCGCGCGCGCAAAAACGGTCCAACGCCGCCACGTCGTAGACGGGCTGGGTCTGGGCGAACGTCGCGCCCGCCTCGATCTTGGCGGAGAGCTTCGAAATCTCGGCGTCGAGGTCCTTCGCCGCGGGGTTCGCCGCGCACGCGATCGCGAACGACGTGGCCGAGCCGATCGCGCCGCCCGCGAGGTCGGTGCCCGCGTTCAGGCCGCGCACGATCCGGAGGAGCCCGAGAGTGTCCACCTCGCCGACGCGCTTCGCCTGCGGGTAATCCCCGATCTTCAGGGGATCGCCGCCCACGACGAGAAGCGCCTTGATGCCGAGCCCGGCCGCGCCGAGGAGGTCCGACTGGATGCCGAGGACGTTCCGGTCGCGCGGCGAGCAGTGGAAGATCGTCTCGGCACCCGTTTCCGTGCGGATGAGATGCGCGACGGCGATGGACGACATCCGGAGGCGCGCCATCGGATTGTCGGTGATGTTGATCGCGTCCACGCCGAGGGCGCGCAGGGTACGGGCGCCGTCCACCGCGGCCGAGGCGTCGACGCCCTTCGGGGGCTCGACTTCGGCGGTCACGACGAGGGCGCGCGGATCGGCGAGCTTGCGTTTCAGGGCGGACGTCTCGAGCGCGGCCTCGCGCGGGCGGGCGGAGCGGTCTTCCACGAAAACGGCGCGCGTCGGCGGAGCCGGAGTGCTGCGGGCCTTGCCCAGGGCCTCGCGCGCCATGGCGGCCACGTGCTCCGGTGCGGTGCCGCAGCAGCCGCCCACGAGCGCGGCCCCCGCGTGGAGGAGGTCGCGCGCGCTCTGGCGGAAGTAGTCCGGCGTCGCGGGATAGACCGTCCGCCCGGAGACGACCCACGGGTAACCGGCATTCGGCCGGACGGAAATCGGCACGGACACGGAACCGGCCGCGCGCCCGAAAATCTCGAAGGCCTCCTGGGGTCCGACGGTGCAGTTGATCCCGACGACGTCGGCGCCCGCCGCCACGAGCATGCTGAGCGCGTCCTCCACGTCTTCCCCGAAGCTCGTCTTGCCGTCCGCGAGGAACGTCATCGACGCGACGATCGGGATCTCCGCCGACAAGGCGCGCGCCGCGCGCAGGGCCTCCGCGGCCTCGAGCGTCGACGAGAACGTCTCGAAGGACAGCAGGTCGACCCCTTCCTCGAGGAGGATCCGGATCTGCTCCGTGAAGAGCTCCCGCACGTGGAGACGCGTGAGCGGCCCATAGGGCTTCACGAGCTGCCCGAGCGGGCCGACGGCGCCTGCCACGTAGACGTATTCCCCGGCGGCAGCCGCGCGGGCGAGGCGCACGGCCTCCCGGTTGATCTTCTCGAGGGAGTCGGCCCAGTCGAACCTGGAGAGCTTCGAGCGGTTCGCGTCCCACGTGTTCGTGGAGAGCAATTGCGCGCCGGCGGCCACGTAATCGTCGTGGATCTCGCGGACGAGCTCTGGCGCCGTGAGCGCGTTCGGCGAGCGCGGGCCTTCGGCAGCGGCGCCGCGCGACACGAGCAGCGTCCCCATCGCCCCATCGGCGAGAAGAACCTCGGCCTGTAGCCGCTCCCGAATGTCTTTCTTCATGAAAAGAGCCCCATGAAAAACGCCCCTTCGAGGACGAAGGGGCGTCGGGACTCCGCGCCATTTTCGGCCTCGATCTCATCTTCCTCGAGAACGCGCGCCCTGCGTCCTGGAGCGGGATTTGGCACCTGGCGTCCGTCGCTCCCCGAAGGGAAACGCCGGATCGGTTGCCGCGGCATCGCAGGGCCCGTCCCTCCGCCGCTCTGGATGAAACCCGGTCAAAGAGCCGTTCGAAGGTTACGGCGCGTCGCCCGCAGACGTCAAGCCGCCGGTGAGGTTAAACTCGCTTTCTGACCAGATGAGGATTCTCGTTGTCGGTTCAGGGGGTCGCGAGCACGCGCTCGTGTGGAAGCTCGCGCAGGCGCCGGGCGTGACCGATATTTTCTGCGCGCCGGGGAACCCGGGAATCGCGTCGCTCGCGACCTGCCTTCCCATCGGCGTCGAGAATGTCGTCGAGCTCGCGGACTTCGCCGAGTCGATGAAGATCGATCTCACCGTCGTCGGGCCCGAGCTCCCGCTCACGCTGGGCCTCGTGGACGAACTCTCACGCCGCTCTCTCCTGGCCTTCGGACCGAACCGCCTTGCCGCCGAACTCGAAGGCTCTAAGGTCTTCTCGAAGCTGTTCATGAAGAAGTACGGCATTCCGACGCCGGATGCGGAGGTCTGCCAGACGCGTGCGGAGGCGGAGCGGGCGCTCAAGTCGTTCGGCGTGCCGTGCGTGTTCAAGGCGGACGGCCTCGCGGGCGGCAAGGGCGTCGTCGTGGCGCTGGAGCCCGAAGAGGCCGAACGCGCGCTCAAGCTTTTCTTCGAGGATCGCGTCTTCGGATCGGCGGCCGATCGCGTCCTGGTGGAGCGCTTCATCCCGGGCGATGAGGTCAGCTTCATGGTCCTGTGCGACGGCGAACGCGCGCTGCCGCTCGCCACCGCGATGGACTACAAGAGAATCTTCGACGGAGACCGCGGCCCGAACACGGGCGGGATGGGCGCGCACAGCCCGTCCGTTCTCCTCGACGCGTCCACGTCGTCCGACGTCCTCGCCTTCGTCGTGCAGCCGACGCTCAAGGGCATGGCGGACGAGGGCCGCCCGTTCCGCGGTGTCCTCTTCGTGGGCCTCATCCTCGAGAAGGGGCTGGACCCCTACGTGCTCGAGTACAACGTGAGGTTCGGAGACCCCGAGACGCAGGCGGTCATGCTGCGCCTCGACGGCGACCTGCTGCCGTTCCTGATGGGCTCGGCCCGCGGCCGCTTCGACGAGGGCGCGCAACTCGCCTGGCGGCGCGAGGCGACGGCCGCTCTCGTGATGACCGCCGAAGGCTATCCGGGTCCTTTCGAGCGCGGGCGGCCGATCACCGGGGTCGAGGAGGCCGAAGCCATGGAAGGCGTGTTCGTGTTCCACGCGGGGACCGCGCGAGGCGCGGACGGGCGCCTCGTGACGTCGGGCGGCCGCGTCCTCAACGTGTGCGCGCGCGGGCGCGGCCTGTCGCAGGCGCTCCGGACGGCGAAGGATGCGGCGGGAAAGATTCGCTTCGAAGGCGCCCACTATCGCCAGGACATCGGGCACAAGGCGCTCGAGATCCTCATGGAGCGCTCCGGATCCATGTTGAGGTGAAGTCGGCGAGCACGGGGCCAGGCCCCGGCGCCTCGAGGAGCGCGAAAGCCGCGCGGATGATCCGGGTCTGGAGCTCGGGGTCTCCCGGTTTTCCCAGCGGATAGCCGAGCGCGTAGGGCACCGCGAGCGCTCGTGGAGTCCGGACCTTCGCGGTGATCTCCCGCAGCATCGTGACGGTTGTCGTCGCGATGCCGCGGCTCTCGAGTTCGCCGGCGATCAGACCCACGGTCTGATGGCACATCGGTCAAAGCGGGACGAGGAGCGCGACGTCCACACCATCCGCCTCGAGGAGCGCGGCGGCGCCGGGCGCCGTGTCTTTCACGAGGCGCCCGGGCGCCGTGATCGACCCCATGAACGAGAGGGCGCGCCCGTTCAGCGCCCCGATCTCGCCGCGCGTGGCCATCTCACGCAGCCGGTCGAGCGGGAAGCCGAGGTTGCGGTCTGCCCGGAACCCCGTCTGGTCGAAGGCGTCCGACTTATGCGCGATGACGAGTGTTTCGACGGCCGTCTCGGACGGGATCTCGCGAAACGACGAGTCGCCGCCCTTCATCGCGCCGTCGAACGGGACCTGGGACGGCAGGTGGACGCCGCCCGTCGTGACGAGCGCGACACGCGCCGAAGGCAGTGGCTTTCGGGGACGCGCGAACGGGACGGGATCGAGCGCGCGGTAACGGTACGTCGCCATGAAGACGCGGTTCTTGAGCGACAGGTCCGAGAGGCTCGCCACGCGGGCAGTATGCCGAACTATGATCGCGCGCATGCAGGTTCTCGCCGCCGCCGCGCTCCTCGCCCAGCTCGTCTCCTCTCACGGCAGCGCGCCCGCCATGGCCGCGATGCCCGCGCCCGCGGCGACGCCCGCGCCCGCCTTTCCCGTGACGTCGGGAGGCGGCCTCTCGTGGGCCGTGCCGAAGTCGTGGACGCCGGGCCCGTCCTCGGCCATGCGGCTCGCGACCTACTATCTTCCCGTGGCCCCGGGCGACGCCGACCGGCCTGAGCTCGCCGTCTTCTGGTTCGGACCGGGACGGGGCGGGAGCATCGACGCGAACGTGGCGCGCTGGTTCTCCCAGCTCGAGGCGGGGCCCGGCGACCCGAAACCCACGCGCAGCCTCACGCGCATCGGCACGATTCCCGTCACGCTCGTGACGGCGGCGGGGAGCTATTCCGCCGGGACGGGCATGGGCGCGGCGCCGGCGCCGAAGAGCGGCACCGTGCTCCGGGGTGCGATGGCAGAGGGACCGAATGGGGCCGTGTTCTTCAAGCTCACCGGCCCGCGCCGGAGCGTCGCCGCCGGCGGAAAGGATTTCGACGCGCTCGTCGCGAGCCTCAAGCCCTGAAACAGGGCCGTTCGCGGAACGTAACAGGATCGTGACCGATTCGCCGGGGCGCCCGCTCCCGAAGGTGGCGTGGAACCTCGTCGCGCTCGCGGTGTGCGCGCACGCCTTCGCCGAGCTCGCCGCGATCACGTCGTACGGCTATTTTCGCGACGAGCTCTATTACCTCGCCTGCGCGGACCATCCCGCGGCGGGGTACGTCGACCAGCCGCCGCTCTCGATCCTTTTCCTCTCCGCCTGGAGGGCTGTCTTCGGCGATTCGCTCGTCGCGCTCCGGATCCCGCCGCTCGTCCTCGGCGTCTCGATCGTCGTCCTGACCGCACTCCTCGCGCGCCGGCTGAACGGCGGCCGCGTGGCGCAGGGCCTCGCCGCCTGCGCGGCTGCGTGCGCGCCGATCTGGCTCGGCATGAGCCGCTATTACTCCATGAATTCCTTCGACATCTTGTTTTGGGCGCTGGCCGCTCTCCTCCTCGCGGAGATCCTCGACCTCGACCCGGGGCGCGGCGCGATGCCTCTTTGGCTTCTCCTCGGGGTCGTTCTTGGCCTCGGCCTCGAGAACAAGATCAGCGTTCTCTGGCTCGGCTTCGGGCTCTTTGCCGGCCTCGTCCTGACACCGGCGCGGCGCTGGCTGAAGACGAGGGGTCCCTGGCTGGCTGGCGGGATCGCGGCCCTTCTCTTCCTGCCACACGTCCTCTGGCAGGTCGCGAACGGCTGGCCCACGCTCGAGTTCATGCGGAACGCCACGCAGGGCAAGTACAAGGCCTTTCCGCTCCCGTCCTTCCTCAAGGAGGAGCTCCTTCACTTCAATCTCGTCGCCGCGCCACTGTGGATCGCGGGCCTCGTCTGGCTCCTCGCGTCGCGGGACGGGCGAAGGTTCCGCGCTCTCGGACTCGTCTGGGCCACGACGTTCGCCATCCTCATCGTCAACGGAAACGCCAAGCCGGAGTACCTCTCGCCGGCGTTCGCGCCGCTCCTCGCCGCCGGCGGCGTCGCGTTCGAACGCCTCCTGCACCGCGGCCGGAGCGTGTGGCCGGCCGGCGTCTACGCGGGGGCTCTCGTCCTCAACACGGCTCTCGTCGCGCCCTTCGTCCTGCCGCTCCTCTCGGTCCCGTGGTACCTCGCGTATGCGAAGGCGCTCGGCGTCAAGCCGTCGACGTCGGAGAAGAAGGAGATCGGCCCGCTGCCGCAGCACTACGCGGACATGTTCGGCTGGCCGGAGATGGCCGAGACGATCGCGTCCGTGTGGAGGACCCTGCCCGAAGCGGACCGCGCGAAGACCGCGGTCTACGTCACCAACTACGGCGAGGCCGCCGCGGTCGACTTCTTCGGAAAGAAGCTCGGCCTCCCGCCCGCGATCTGCCCGCACAACAACTATTTTCTCTGGGGCGCGCGGGGGCAGAGGCCGGAGATCTTTCTCGTATTCGGAGGCGCGCGGGAGGGGCACGCGCGCGTTTTCGAGAGCGTCGAGCCGGGCGCGGTCTTCACGCACCCGTGGGTGATGCCTTACGAGAGCGGCCGCACCGTCTGGGTCTGCCGCGGCCTGAAAATCCCGTTCGACCAGATCTGGCCGGGCGAGAAGAATTTCAGCTAGCGCTTACCAGGATCCCGTACGTCCCCAGGAAGAACGTCGGGCCGGCTTTTCGCGCGACGCCGTGGTCCGGATTCGCCGCGAGGTGCTCGAGCACCTTGAAGACCGTCTCGGTCTCTTCGGGAGCGCCGAGGGAGGCGGCGATGCGCTCGGCGGTCCGGAAAGCGCCCTTTTGGGCGCCGAGGTCCGAGAGGACTCTCGCCTGCAGGGCCAGCACCGCGGCTGCGGCCTTCTTTCCGGCCTCGACGCCGGGCTGGTGGTATGCATTGATCCCGACGAGCCGGGCATAGAGTCCGACGGCCCTCTCGTAGAGGGCGATGAGCATTCCGATCGACCGCGCGGAGGCGTCGGGGATCGTGAGCGTGATCGAGCCGCGCCCGTTGTCGTAGAGCGCCTTCCGCGTTCCGAGGAGGAAGCCGTGCAGGTAGTCCCCCGACGTGACGCCGGGCTCCACGGCGAGGGACGCCGCCCCTTTCTCGCGGTCGCTCGCGACCTCAACGAACGTCACGAAGAAGTTCGGCACGCCCTCGCGAAGCTGCTGCACGTACGCGTGCTGGTCCGTCGAGCCCTTGTTCCCGTACACGGCGATCCCCTGGTGCACGACGTTTCCCGCGAGGTCCTTCTCCTTGCCGAGCGACTCCATGACGAGCTGCTGGAGGTACCGCGAGAAGAGGAGGAGCCGGTCGCGGTAGGGGATGACAACCATGTCCTTCTCGCCCTTTCCGCCCGTCTCCTTGAACCACGCGAGGGCGAGCATCGCCGCCGGATTCTTCGCGACCTCGCGGACGCGCGTCACCGCGTCGCAGGCCGCGGCGCCGGCGAGAAGGCCGTCCACGTCGAGGCCCTGGAGCGCCGCGGGCAGGAGCCCGACGGCTGACAGCTCGGATGTGCGCCCGCCGACCCAGTCCCACATCGGGAACCGCGCGAGCCAGCGGTCTTTCACCGCCACGCCGTCGAGCTCGCTGCCGTCACCGGTCACGGCGGCGGCGTGGCGCTCGAACGCGAGGCCGGCCGCGCGGTAGGCCGCGGCCGCTTCCAACATTCCATTGCGCGTCTCTTTCGTCCCGCCGGACTTCGAGATGACGACCGTGAGAGTTCCCTCGAGGCCGCCTCTCGTCGCCGCGATCCGGGCCAGCTCGCGCGCCATGCCGTCGGGGTCCGTGTTGTCGAAGAAGAAGGGGCGGAGGGCATCGGACGGCGCGCCGAGCGCGTCGGCCACGAATTGCGGCCCCAGGGTCGACCCGCCGATGCCGACGACGAGGAGGTTCGAGAAGCGCGGGGCCGTCTCGGGGGCGATGCGGCCTTCATGGACGTCCGCCGCGAAGGCCTTTACCCGTGCGAACACGGTCTCGATCGCGCTGCGGGTCGCGTCGTCGGGGGCGCGTTCGGGCGCGCGTAGCCAGTAGTGGCCAACCCGGCGGTTCTCGTCGGGATTCGCGAGTGCGCCCGCTTCCAAGGCCTCCATGGCGAGGAAGGCGGCCGGGAACGCGCCGGAAACGAGGGGATCCCGCGCGAGCGCGTCGTCGGCCAGCGACGTCTTCGAGAGGTCGACGAAGAGCGAGAGCGAGGGCACGTGAAGGGAGAGGGCCTGAAAGCGCTGCCATGGACGGAGACTCATGGCGCGAGACTATCCTTCCCGGCGGAAGCGGAGGTCAGGATGGCCCCTCGAACGCTCGGCAAAGTCGCCCTCGGGATCGATCTCGGCGGCACGAAGGTCCTCGCGGGCGTCGTCGACGGCGCGGGCAGGATCGTCGGGCGCTGCAAGCTCAAGACGCCGTTCCTGGAGGGTACGGCCGCGATCGGCGAGACCCTGGTCGCCGCCGCGGAGCTCGCGCTCCGGGAAGCGGGTGTGGCGCGCGGGAGGGTCGACGCGATCGCGCTCGCGGCCCCCGGAGCCGTCAACGCGGAGAAGGGCCTCCTCCTCCGGGCGGGCAACCTCTCCGTGAAGAACTGGAAGATCCTCGACGTCTTCCGCGCGCCGTTTCCTTCGGCCCGGCTCCGCCTCGAGAACGACGTCCGTCTCGCCGCGCTCGGCGAGGCGCGCCTCGGCGCGGGCCGCGGAGCGGCTACGATGGTCGCCGTCTGGGTCGGCACCGGCATCGGGGGGGCGGTCATCCGGGGCGGGAAGATCCACGCGGGCCACAATCGCAACGCCGGCGAGATCGGCCAGACCCGCATCGACTTCCGTCGCGTGAAGAGAGGTTCGGCCGACGGGACGCTCGAGAGCATCGCCGCGAAGGTCGGGATCACGGCGTGGCTGAGGAGCAAGATCGCCGAAGGGCAGAAGACCTGCCTCGCGAAGGCCGTGTCGAAGAGGGGCGCGCGGTTGAAGGGCTCGGAGCTTCGCGCGGCGTGCGAAGCCGGGGACCCGCTCGCGCTCCGGGCCGTCGCCCGCTCCTCGAAGGCCGTCGGGCTCGCGATGGCGAACGTGTTCAACGTCCTCTCTCCCGATCTCTTCGTGCTGGGGGGCGGCGTCGCGACGGACGTCGGCGCGCCGTACCTCGCGGACGTGAGGAAATGGGCGGCCACCTTCGCGTTCTCGCAGGAGCTCGGAAGGCTGCGCGTCGAACCCGCCGCCTTGGGAGACGACGCGGGGGTTCTCGGGGCCGCGATCTACGCGCGGGAATAGGCACTCTGGCACAATCCTGAGAATGAGTTGCACGGGTTGCTCCCTCGGAACCTCCGCGAACCCGGGCGGGAACTACGTCGGCGTGCGCGTCGCCGACGCGGTGGACGGGCGCACCGTCCTCGTGTTCACGGGGGAGGTCGCCGTCAAACCGGGGGAACGCGTCATCGTGGAGGCCGAGAACGGCCCCGAGTTCGCCGAAGTCATGACGACGACCCCGATTCTCTGGAAGGCCTGTTCGTCGAAGAAGGCCAAGCGCTTCCTGAGGCTCGCGTCCGACTCCGAGTACGCCGACTACATCGAGAGGATCGAGCTGCAGGACGCGGCGCGCCTCTTCGCCGACGCGGCCGTGGAAGAGCTGAAGCTGGACGTCCACATCGTCAAGTGCGCGGTCGGTTTCGACCGGCGGCGCATGATGGTGCTCTACACGTCCGAGAAGAAGCCCGAGACCCGCGAGCTCCAACGCCGCATCGGCGACCGCTTCGAGATCCGCGTCGAGATGAAGACGATCGGCGTGAGGGACGAGACGAAGATGGTCGGCGGCATCGGTTCGTGCGGCCTGACGCTGTGCTGCTCGACCTGGCTCAAGAGCTTCCATCCGGTCGCCATCAGGATGGCCAAGATGCAGGGCCTCACCCCGAACCCCTCGAAGCTCACCGGCCAGTGCGGCCGCCTGAAATGCTGCGTCGCCTACGAGCTCGAAGGCGGGATCGAGGCCGCGCGCCGCATGAGCCACGGGGGGGACCGCGACCGGGGACGCACCGCCCCGCCCCAGCCCGCGGCCTGAGCCCCTTTCCGAGGGCTCCCGTCCCCGATATCCGATTTTTTCCGGGTCTCGCTTTTCCTTCGCCTCGCGGAATAGACTCCTCCTCAAGTTCGTTTCCCCTCGCATGGGTCCCGCCAGAGGAGTCCTCGACATGGCCTCGGTGAAAAAACCGCCGTCCGGAGCAGAGCCTTCCGGGGACGCCCCGACGGCCGAGCTGGGCCCGCGCAAGCTCATCCGGCCCTCGCTGGCTCACGTCCTCCGGGATCAGGGCGTCTCGCGCGGCCCCTCATCGCGGAAGATGGTGCCCCCGGAGCAGACGAACGCCGAGGCGTACTACTACCTCAAGCAGATGCAGAGCAAGACGCCGATCGTCGTCCGCCTCGTGGATGGCGAGGAGCTGCGGGGCTGGATCGAGTGGTACGACAGGGACGTCATCAAGCTGAACCGTGAGCACGCCCCGAACCTGCTCATCCCGAAGCGCTCGATCAAGTACCTCTTCAAGGAAGAGGAGGAGCGCATGCACAAGAGGAAACGCCGGCCCGGGCCCCCCTCTTCGGAAGGCGCTTCCGGCTGACCGGCTGTCCCGGACGCCCGGTCCATGGGCGGAGCTAGACTCCGCCCATGAATACGTCCGCGCTCACCAGGGACGCCCTCACCTCCTTCGCCCGCGCGAACCGCTCCCGCTTCGAGGGGCTGCTCCGCGACTTCGTCGAGTGCCCGACCGTTTCCGTCGATCCCACGAGGAAGGCTGCGATCGCGGACGGCGTGAAGCTGGCGACAGACACCATTCGCGCGTTCGGTGGAAGCCCCTCCGTCCACGAGTCGGGGGGCAACCCGATCATCAGCGGGCAGTGGGGCGACGACCCGGCGCGGCCCACGGTCACCGTTTACAACCACCTCGACGTCCAGCCGGCCTCGAAGGAGACCGAGCCCTGGGAATCGGAGCCCTTCGTCTTCACGAAGAAGGGCGACCGCTACTTCGGCCGGGGCACGACCGACGACAAGGGGCCCGCGCTCTCGGCGCTCTTCGGAGTGAAGGCGGCCGCCGATGCGGGCGTACCCGCGAACATGAAGGTCCTGTGGGAATTCGAGGAAGAGATCGGTTCGCCGAACTTCGCGAAGGGCGTCGCGGGCGCCCTCGACGCTTTTGCGACGGACTCCGTCATCGTCTCGGACACGATCTGGATCGCGCGCGGCAAACCGGCCGCGCCGGCCGGCCTCCGCGGCCTGCAGGGAATGCTGTTCACGCTCGAGACGGGCACGACGGACCAGCACTCGGGCGTCACGGGCGGCGCCGCCCGCAACCCGATCGCCGAGCTGATGCAGCTCGTCGCCGACTGCTTCGACGCGAAGACGGGCCGGGTGAAGATTCCCGGCTTCTACGAGGACGTCGTCGCGCCCTCGAAGGCCGAGCTCGAGGACTTCCGCCGGTCGGGGTTCACGGTCTCGGGATTCAAGAAAGACCACCTCTTCAAGTCCATCCGCACGAACGACGCGCTCGACGTCATGAAGCGCATCTGGGCGATGCCCACGTTCGAGATCCACGGGGTCGTCGGCGGGTATACGGGACCGGGCGTGAAGACGGTCATCCCGCCGCGTGCCGAGGTGAAGGTCTCGTGTCGGCTCGTTCCGAACCAGACGGGCGCGAAGATTGCGAAGCTCGTCACGGCCTTCGTGAAGAAGAAGAATCCCGACGTGAAGGTCCACCTCGAGGGCCGCCTCGACCCATACCGCGGGATCACGACCGGTCCCCTGTCCGACGCGGTGCGGGGCTCGGTGAAGTTCGCGTTCGGCAAGGAGCCGGTGTTCGTGCGGGAGGGCGGTTCGATCGGCGCCGTCGTCACGATGGAGAAGCTCTTGAAGGTGCCGGTGCTCTTCCTCGGGCTCTCGCTTCCCGAGCACGGCTACCACTCCCCGAACGAGAACTACGACTGGGAGCAGGCCGAGGGCGGCATGATCGCCTTCGCGAAGTACTTCGAGAGTGTCGGGGCGCTCGGCAAGGTGGGCGCGAAGGGCTATCGGCCGGCGCCGCCTAAATAGCCCCGCGTCAGCGGGCTGGCCATGAAAGGCCGACGACGCCGGAGTAGAAGCTAAGGCCGGGGTTGTCGGGCCCCACGACACCGAGATTCGACACGTGCGTCCGGCGGAGGCCGCCGGAGAGCGAGACTCCGTCAAGGAGACGCACGTGTACGCGTCCGCCGAGAATGTCGAGAAAGTTGAAGCGCGAGCCCTCAGCGGGAACGGGCGAGAAAGCCCATAGGGGTCCGACGCTCGCCTCGAGGCGCAGACCCACGGCAGAGCGCGGGAACGCTTCCCATGCAAGGAATGGCGCCGCGGCAACCGCGGCGCGGCTTTCGCGCGGGCGACCCGGGAGGTCCACGCGCGTGAGGTTCACCAGGAAGAGCGGCGTCAGCTCGACACCCCACGAGAAGCCGGAGCCGAGCGAAACGTCGCGCGCGAAAGAGAGCGAGCCGAACTCCGCGAATCCCTGCGACCGCGGCGCGGACGCCTGGCCGTAGGAGGAAATGACGTGCCACGCCGGCGGCGTCTGCGCCCGGGCGCATTCACCTTCTAAGAAAAACAGCAGTGCGACGAGAGAAAAGGCCGCTCGTCGCGCGCGGGTCCCCTTCCCCCTCAATCCGGTTTCTTGACGACCTTGCCGCGCGAGATCACCGCGACCGTCTTCTCCATCGTCTTGATGTCGAGGAGCGGGTCGCCCGCGACCGCGACGAGATCGGCGACACAGCCCGCGTCGAGGCAGCCGAGCTTCCCGTCCTTGTGCGGCCCGAGGAGGTCGGCCGCGACCGTCGTCGCCGTCCGGAGCGCGTCCCACGGCGTCATACCCCACGCGACCATGAACGAGAACTCCTCGGCCTGGTTGCGCTTGTCCCAGTCGAAGCCGCCCGCGTCCGTTCCGAACGCGATCGGCACGCCGG
>OCZT010001290.1_pt1 | contig 25916 bp, 23 predicted proteins | sample 1539031 | NCBI WGS metagenome assembly OCZT01 (sample SAMEA3539308, study PRJEB22396) | soil metagenome | biome: tundra; feature: field; material: soil | place: USA | collected 2010-05 | depth 0.15 m | reverse complement strand
GAAAGAAAAAAAGAAGTAGGCTCAAGTTGAGCGAGCCATGAACGGAATCAAGCGACAAATTGCGGCGGCAACGGTGGCGCTCCTGGTCCTGGCGGCGTCGCTGGGGCTCGTGTCCTATGCGCAATGGGTTCGTGGCATCGCGGACGGAAATCGCGAATTGGCGAGTGAAAACTATTCCGCGGCGGGACAGGCGTACAGCGCGGCCGAACAGTGGTTCGACCACACGTTTGTACCTTCCGCATTTCTTCGCACGGGTTACCGGCGGCTTGTTTTCAATCAGGCTCGACTGTTCGATGCCACGAAGAAGTACGACGATCTGGCACACCTTCTGGAAGGGGCGGCCGCGCACCATCCGGAACTCGCGGCTGAGGCCGAGTATCACTTCTGGATGGGGATCGTGGAGTACCGCAAGGCGGTCGCGGAAACAGACAAACAAGCCCTTCGCGCGGGTCTCCAGCGGGCATCCGACAGTTTCCGGATGGCGCTCGCGTCCGGGCCGGATGCGGCCGATTGGGATGCGAAGTATAACTACGAATTCGTCTTCAGGCTCCTGGCGGGAATGCGGAATAAGAACGACGATACGCCGGAGAAGCTCAATCGCGGGGGCATGAAAATCCTGCGGGAAGACCCGGATCATCCCAAGGAGCAGCAACAAAAGCTGGCTCCCGACAAGCGAGGCTAGGCGGAATCGACAAGCATCGGCATGAGTTTCCTGCGGCCGGAGTATCTGAACCTGGGCTGGGCCCTATTGGCAATGGCGGCCTGGTGCTGTTATGCGTTGTACGCGCTCCGGAAGGCAAGAGAACAGATGGGCGGCGCGCTCGATTCGCTCGTGTCCCGGCCGTCCAGTCTGCTGCGGCGCGGGATCCAGATGGCGCTCGGGCTGGGGGTCATCGGTTGCCTGATCCTGGCTCTGGCCCGGCCCCAGACAAACCAGGGCCGGCTGGTCCCCCAGTTGCGCCAGATCGACGCCGTGATCTTACTCGACACTTCACCCTCCATGCGAGCCCAGGACATCCAACCCTCGAGGCTGTTTCGCGCGACCGAAGTCATCGCAACGTTCGTGCAGAAAAAACTGGCGGGCGACCGCATCGGGCTGATTTCCTTCGCCAACAACGCCTTGGTGCTTTCCTATCTTACGGGGGACCCCAAGAACCTCCTGTTTTATACGGACTACCTGCGCGACCAGAGCGCGCTGCAATACGGGACCAATATCGGCGGGGCGATGAAAAGCGCGATGGCGTTGCTTTCGCGGCAGGCCGAGATCGAGCCTGCGATGCAGCAGCACAAAAAGGTTTTGATTCTGCTCTCCGACGGCGAGGACCACGGGGAGGAGTTGAAAGCCGAATTGCGCGAATTGGTCGAGCGGCGCATTCCCGCATATTGTATCGGCATCGGTTCACGGGAAGGTTCTCTGATTCCCCTGGGCGAGCGCAACGGCCAAACGCAGTATCTGACGGGCGCCAACGGGCAGCCCATTCCGACTACGTTCGACGAGAGTACGCTACAGGATGTCGCGGAGCGCAGCGGCGGCCGCTATTACCGGGCCCGAACGGGGATGGAAATGGACCAGGCATTCAACGATATTTTTGTCCGGGCGCGCGAGATTACGGGTTATCGCAGGGAAAACGAGTCGCGCGAAAGATACGGGGAGTTGCTGGCGGCAGCATTGATTCTGTTTCTAATAAGAGTGGTGATCTAGATGGTGATGGACAGTAAGGAAGCGTGCGCGGTCGTCTCCCAGGTGGAAGCGGAGATCAACAAGGTCATCGTCGGCCAGGAATGGTTGATCCGGAGGCTGTTGATCGGCCTTCTGGCGGTGATTCCCTATTCGTTCCGCCGCGGAGCAGAGGAGCGGACCGGGTATGGGCATATTCTGCTGGAGGGCGTCCCCGGCCTGGCGAAAACATTGACCATCATGACGCTGGCGAGCACCATCGACGCCAAGTTCCAGCGCATCCAGTTCACCCCGGACATGCTACCCGCCGACATTATCGGCACGAAGATCTATGAAGCGGCGGTGAGCCGTTTCCGCACCGATAAGGGGCCGATTTTCGCGAACGTGATCCTGGCCGACGAGATCAATCGCGCCACTCAGAAGACGCAATCGGCGCTGCTCGAGGCGATGCAGGAACGGCAAGTGACGATCGGCGAGGAGACCTATCATCTGGATGAGCCTTTCTGGGTGCTGGCGACGCAGAACCCCGTCGAGCAGGAAGGCGTCTATCCGTTGCCCGAAGCGCAGATCGACCGGTTCGCCTTGAAGATCCATGTCCACTATCCCTCGCATGCCGATGAACTGGAAATGCTCCGCCGCAAGTTGACGGAAACCGACGTGCGACGGATCGTCCGGCCGGAAGAGGTGCTCCACATCCGGCGGCTGGTGTCCGAGGTTTACGTGGATGAAAAGATCCGCGAGTATATCGTGCGAATCGTGCGAGGCACGCGCCCGGGCGAAGGCCAAACCAGCCCCATGGTGAATGAAATGGTGCTGCATGGGGCCTCCCCGCGATCCGCCCAGCACTTGCTGGCCTTAACGCGCAGCACCGCTTTTCTCGAGGGCCGGGATTTCGCCTTGCCTTCCGATGTGAAATCCATTGCTTTCGATGCGCTTCGGCACCGCGTGATCCGAACCCTGCGCGCGGAGGCCGAAAACGTCCAGCCGGAAGAGATCCTGGGAGAAATATTCCGCACCGTTCCGATCCCTTAAACTCGCAAACCATGCTGCCCCAGGCACTCATCGACCGGCTGCGTTACGTGGAGATCTTCACGGCCCGCGCCGTGCGGAATCATCGCGCAGGCAACTATCTGAGCCGGATTCGGGGACGCAGTTTTGAATTCGACGACCACAAGCCGTATCAGCCGGGAGACGACACGCGTCAGATCGACTGGAATGTCACGGCCCGTATGCAGGCGCCGTTCGTCAAACGCGAACTGGAGGAGAAGGAACTGGGTGTTATGATCCTGGTGGACGTTTCGCGATCCATGCTCTTCACCAGCACCGGGCAATCGAAAAAGGATCTGGCGTTGGAGGCGACTGCTGCGCTCGCGTTCTCCGCCGCGGCGGACAACATCAACACCGGGCTGTTGGCATTCACGGACCGCGTGGAATGTTACTTCCCCCCAAAGCGGGGGACCCTCCAGGCGTGGCGTCTGATTGAGGCTCTGTACGACTTAAAGCCGCGCGGAAAAAACACCGACTTCGCCCCCGCGATAGACGCGCTCAACTCCGTTCTGAAACACACGGCTCTGGTTTTTTGTCTCTCCGATTTTGTGGAAGCCGGTTCCTTTTGGGATTCGCAGTACTTGACCGGCATCCTGCACCGGGTGGACTTTGTTCCTATTATTCTGGAGGATCGTTGGGAGGAAGCACTGCCCGAAACCACCGGCTTTATCCGGCTGAAGGATCCGGAGAGCCGCGAGAACCGGGTATTGACGCTTTCTCCGCGAAAAGGCCGCCAGTATTGCAACATCCTGCGCGAACGGAGCGAGAAAATCCGGACGCGGTTTTATCGCCTGGGGCTTGACCATGTGAGGTTACGCACCGGGGATGACTATCTGAAACGAATCATGACGTTCATGTTGACGAAAAAGAGGAGGCGCTCATGAGAGCAGCTCTGCTGGGTAGCCTGTACATCGGAATGATCTGCTGCAATGCGTTGCAGGCCGCGCCCGAAGCCATGGCGGTGAAGATATGGACGGACCGGACGGCTCTCTATCCCGGCGACCGGCTGCACTACATCGCCAGGGTCGAGCACTCCTCCGATATCGAGTTTGTGCGGGACCACGTCCGGAAAGACCAGCTATCTCTTGAACCATTCGAGGTCCTGGATTTGAGCGCAAACGCAGGCGATCTGCCGGGAGGAAGGAAGTTCTTCGAGGTGAAACTCCTGCTTACCACCTACGAGGCAGGCCGCACGGAAGCCACGGTGCCTTCCTTCAATCTGTTCTATTTCCGGCGCGGGCAAACGGCGACCAAAGAAACTACGCCCGCCGAGACGCTGGCTGTGCCGCCTGTGAAAATTGGATTGCGCAGCACCATCGTCGATTCGTCCGGAGACATTCGCGACAACAAGGCCGTCCTACCCGTTTCCCCGATGGCCTGGATGCTGCCGGGTGTTCTCGGACTGTGTGGACTGCTTGCCGTTATCGTCTACGGATCGTCGCTGGCGCTGGCCTGGTTCCGCTCGGGATTCTGGAAGCGCAAAATGGGCGAACGCGTCCGCTCGAAATCGATGCGGGAATCGTTCGAGGAGATCCGGCGGGCGCCCGTGGACTCGCCAGACAACGTCGAGAGCTTCTACGCGAAAGCGTCGGCGATTTTGCGCGGTTTGGCCGCGGAGCAGTTAGGCGATTGCAGGGGGTTGACGGCGGGCGAAGTGCGGGTGGCGCTCCAAAGGTCAGGAGGCCACCAGGATCGCGCCGACGCCGTGGGCGACCTGATGGAAGAATGCGATCTGGTGCGCTATTCTCCCTCTGGCCCGGACCGGGCTCGCGCCCGCCATTCCGAGTTTCTGCGTAAGTTTGAAGACTTAGTCGAGCAACGCTAGGCGATGCGCTTTTCCTGGTCCAACGGTCTCTACATCCTTCCTGCGCTGGCGATCGCATTCCTTATCTGGCGTACCCGGCGGAAAAGCTATCTTGGCTATGCGCTGCTGGCGCAGTTGCGCGCCCGAACCGGTTCATTGGCGTGGCAAGTAATGATTCCGCGGGTCTTTGAGGCCGTGGGTCTGCTGGCTCTTTGCGTGGCTTTGCTTAATCCACTGCTCCCCTCAAGCGAGAGGACCGTGCAGAGCCAGGGACTGAACATGGCGCTGGTGGTGGATCTTTCGTCCAGTATGGAAATGCCCGTCACGGGCGGGCGGAAGTCCCCCCAAGGCAAAGATGAGACTCGCCTGGATGCGGTGAAAAGCGCCATCGTCGATTTCGTCAAACAGCGGAAGAACGATCGTATCGGTGTGGTGGTTTTTTCGAATAATGCCTACGTTGTAACGCCGTTGACCGTGGATTACCCGTACATTGAACACTACGTCGAGATGATCGACGACCGGACGCTGAGCGACGAAGGCATGACGGCGATCGGCGAGGGTCTGCTCACGGCGCGCGACATGCTCCGGCGGGAGGTGTCCGCGGACGAGCATCGGGGCAATGTCATTGTCCTGCTGACCGATGGAGAGAACAATACCGGGCGCCCGGTGGATTTCGCGCTACGGGAGTTGAAGGCGCAGGGGATCAAGACCTACTTCATCGGCGTCGAGGTGGTGATGGGCACCACGGTGGAGAATCAGGGTTTCAATGAGGCCACCGGGTTGATTTCGGGCGTCACGGCGACCGGCGGGAAGTACTTTAATGCGAGGGATGCCGGCCAGTTGCGCCGTGCCTATCGGGAGATCGATAATCTGGAAAAGGTCAAGTTCCAGACGAAGGAAAAACTGCACGATGTCCCGGCTTTCGCGCCGTTCGCCCTTCTCGCGCTGGTTGGATTGGGCGCGGGGCAGCTGCTGCGCACGCTTCCGCAATTCCGCGAGCTTTCATAGAAATATTTACGCAATCGGTTGCGTAACCGAAAAATGTCGATCTTGTGGCAAGAACTATGCCGGTACGTCTTGACAATCCCGGTCGGTTTACGCTGTAATAATGCAATCGGTTGCAAAGGAGACCAGAGATGAGCCGTAAACTAAATTTCATATTGGCCGCGTGTTTGAGCGCCGCTACTCTATTCGCCCAAGGCGGCGCGCGGGCGACGTCGTGGGGGCACCGCACTCCGGGCCAGTTCGACGTGCCTCAGGACAAGGATCTTAGCTACTATATCGACAATGTCTGGCTTCTCGATGTGAAGGGGAAGACCGCCGCGCAGACCAAGGCGGAATGGACAGAACTGAACAGGAAGAGATTAACGGCGTATTGTGTGGATTCCTACACCCTGACTGTCTATCCGACACCCATGGGCCACAAAGGCGTCATTCTGGATGTCGGCGGCAAGGGACAACTGGTGATGGTAACCGAACTGCAGCCGGGCCAGTCGACGGCATGGCACACGTTCGGCTACAACGGTGAGCCGATGTACTACGTCGTGCAGGGTCAGGGCAAAACCGAATGGTACAGCGATGCGTCGCCGGAGGATGGGGGCATGCCGTACAAGCATTACGAGTGGGCCAAAGGCGCTTTCTGGGCCATCCCGCCGGATACCTATATCCGCCATACCAATACCGGCAATGTCCCGACTCGGGTGGTGGAAATGGTTGGATACGGGGCCAATCTCTATCCGTATGTGAAAGAAGAGGATCGCATCGGCGCGGAGAGCAAGGATGAAACCGATAACGCGCGCGAGAAGACGCTGGAAAGCGCAACGCTCAACGTTTCTTCTTACAAAGACGTTCGCGAACTGAAAGTCGTGCCTCGCGAGTATCGCGGCACGGCCAGCGCGTTCTTCGATCTCAATGCAACCTCCGGGCACAAGACGCATGCCAACACGCATGTCAGCCAGCTTCTGCGTAACAAAGCCAACGCACATAAACACGATGGCCAACCATGGTTTATCTTCCTCGCCGGGCACGGTCACGACTATTGGGCTCCGGTCAAGAGCCTGGAAGAGTTCAAACAGGCTCTGGAGAAAAAGGAGGCGCATCTGGCGACTTACAAAGAGGGTTCTATTTGCGCGGTTCCCACGGGTCCCCACTGGCACCAGCATTGGAGCGAGGATCCGAACCAAATGCTACGCTATCTGGCTGTGGTACCCCGGCTGAAGACGCTGAACCCGGATGGGACAACAGGGGACGTGAAGTGGCCGAGTTCAAACCCGGACGGCACAAACGGCGCGACGAGTAAACCCAAGTAGGGTCGCTGGGCAAGGCGCTCGCGGGTAAGGTGACATGACCTGGCGACATTGTTTTCTCTGGCTAGCCATGCCGCTCCTTACTCAGTGCCTCGACGCTCACACCATCAGCCTGACGTACGCTGAAGTCACCGTCGATGAGCGGCAAGTTCTCTGGTCTCTCAAGCTGCCCATTCCCGAACTCGATCTATTGCTCGGCCTGGATGAAAATCATGACGGCCAGGTCGATGCCTCGGAAGTCACACGATCTCAGAGCCGTATTCAACAGTATGTGATGTCCAAACTCGGCGTTCGCGACACAGGCCGGGAGGTTCCCGGCTCCACTGGCGGCTTGCGACTCTGGAAAGACCCCGAAGGCCATTCATTCGTTCAAATGGAAGCGGTCTTCCCCGCCAAAGGAGCCGGTTTCGGGAAGATCACTCTGCGCTGCGACATGCTGCGTGACGTGGTCGCGACCCATCAGACGCTTGCCAAGATTACTTCCGGCGGACGGACCGTCGACTTCGTTTTTGAAAACGGCCGGGATTTTCAAACCGATGCCAATCCGTCGACGTTCCAGACCATCCTCCAGTTTGTGCACATGGGCATCACGCATATTTTCACTGGTTACGACCACATTGCGTTTCTGGTTGGTGTCGTGCTGATCGGAGGATCGTTTAAGACTATCCTCAAAGTGGTGACGTCGTTCACGGTAGCGCACAGCATCACGCTCGCGCTGGCGGCATTTCATTTAGTGGAACTGCCGAGCCGGCTGGTGGAATCCGGTATCGCGCTTTCGATCGTCTACATTGCCGCAGAAAACCTTTTCTTCCGTAAGTTTGACCGGCGATGGATTATCACGTTCTTCTTTGGTCTGGTTCACGGATTCGGCTTCGCTAGCGCGCTCCGGGAAGTTCATCTGTCGAGGCATCTGCTGGCGACGGCGCTGTTTTCCTTTAACCTGGGTGTCGAAATCGGACAATTGTGCATCGTGGCAGTCTTACTGCCTGGATTGCTGTATATTGGCCGGTTGCCGTTCCATACGGTAATCGTAAAGAGCTGCTCGGCCGTGATTTTTATTCTCGGGTCATTCTGGCTCTGGCAAAGAATTTGGGAACGATAGCATGGCTGCGAACACATTTCCGAAAAGCCGAAGCCGGCCGCAACGAGGTCACGGTGGGATCGCGCGCGCGGATGCCTATGCGTTGATCCGCGCGGAAGGCACGGATCTCGAGTCGCTTTTTCATGCTGCCGCGGATGTCCGGGAACAGCGTACTGGACGAGTCGTCACTTACTCACGGAAAGTTTTTATTCCGCTGACCAATCTGTGCCGGGATCGCTGCGGGTACTGCACATTCGCGCGCACTCCCGACGATCCTCGGGCGCACACCATGGCGCCCGAAGAGGTGCTGAAGGTAGCGGAAGCCGGGCGACGGGCCGGATGCAAGGAAGCCTTGTTTAGCTTGGGAGAGCGTCCCGAATTGCGCTATGCGGAGTACCGCGACTGGCTTGACGATCGAGGATACAAATCCACTATCGATTACCTGGCCGCGATGTGCGGGCTCGTTTTTGATGAGACGGGATTGTTGCCGCACGCCAATCCCGGCACGATGAGCCGGGAAGAGGTCGAAAGCTTGCGGCCGTTTAGCCCGAGTATGGGCATGATGCTGGAGTCGGTGAGTAAGCGGCTGCTCCGCGTTGGCCAAGCGCATCACGCATGCCCGGACAAGGTGCCTTCCGCACGCTTAAACACACTTGAAGCCGCGGGTGAATTGGGTGTGCCCTTCACTACCGGCATCCTCATCGGGATCGGTGAGACCCTCGAAGAGCGTGTCGATGCGTTGTGCGCCATCCGCGAGATTCATGAGAGGTTTGGCCATATTCAGGAAGTCATCGTGCAAAATTTTCGCGCCAAGCCCGACACGCGATTTGCCCGGTGGCCGGAACCCATACCCTCGGATTTGATACGGACGGCGGCGGTTGCCCGCGTGATGTTCGGAACCGAAGTGAACATTCAGATTCCACCCAACCTGACTCCCGATCACTACGGCTACCTTCTTCGCTCCGGTATCAATGATTGGGGCGGGATTTCACCCGTGACACTGGATCATATCAATCCGGAAAAAGCATGGCCGGAAGTGAAAACGTTGCGCCAGGTAACCGAGCAAGCTGGTTTTGAACTAAGGGAACGGCTGTCTGTGTATCCGGAGCACCTGAAAGAGAACCAGGCGTCATTGGCCGAAAGGTACGGCCAACGTCTGGTGGCGTTGACAGATGAACAAGGTTTAGTTCGCCCGGAGGAGGAAAGATGGTAAGGGTTGAGACACTGTCCGCATGCAATACCGGAATCGCGAAGATTTTACAGAAATCGTTGGAAGGCCGCGAGGTCAGCGTCGAAGACGGCGAGCGGTTATTCACGGTAACCGGCGGAGAGTATGACGCTACGGTTCACATAGCGAACGAACTCAGAATGCGGGTCTCTCCCGATCGCGTCACCTACGTGGTGAATCGGAATATCAACTTCACCAATGTGTGCGTCAAGCGCTGTGGCTTCTGCGCGTTCAGCCGAGGACATCGCGCGGAAGAGGGTTACTATCTTCCGATCGAAGAGGTCGTGCGGCGTGCGAAAGAAGCGTGGAATCTTGGAGCGACTGAGGTGTGCGTCCAGGCCGGACTCCCGCCGCGCATGAAAGGATCTCTCTACGTCGATCTTTGCCGCGCCATCAAGGCGGAACTCCCCGACATTCACATTCATGGATTCTCGCCGGAGGAGGTGCTGTATGGCGCCGAACGGGCCGCATGTAGTGTGGAAGAGTATCTAACGGCTTTGAAAGAAGCGGGCGTGGGTTCGCTGCCCGGAACGTCGGCCGAGATTCTGAACGATCGCATTCGGGACTTAATTTCCCCAGGCCGGATCACGACAGAAGACTGGAAACGGGTGATTCGTACGGCCCACCAGCTGGGGATTCCAACGACCTCCACGATCATGTATGGCCATCTGGAAACAGCGCGCGACTGCGCCGAACACATCGGACTCATCCGGGAGATGCAGAACGAAACTGGCGGCTTCACGGAGTTTGTGCCGCTGAGTTTCATTCACAGTGAGGCCCCGATGTATCAGAAGTCGCTGGTGCCGAATCTCCGCGCCGGTGCGACGCGCGAGGAGGTGATCCGGATGTACGCTGTGGCGCGAATCATGCTGCACGGGAGCATTCACCATATCCAGGCAAGCTGGGTGAAGCAAGGCATTGAAATGGCGAAAGCCTGCTTGAACGCCGGCGCCGACGATCTGGGCGGAACGCTGATGAATGAAAGCATCTCGACCGCGGCCGGCTCCGGGCACGGGCATTTCCTGCGCCCGGTGGATCTGAGGAAGGCCGTGCGGGACGTCGGAAGGGTACCAGCAGAACGAACGACCACTTATCAGACGCTTCGCGTGATGGAAAATGAGCCGGATCGGCCTGAACCGTTGGATGCGCCGACGGCGGACGGTAGTCGGTTCGGGTCCTATCACTCGCTGATCGCTTCGGGTGAGTTCCGCTATAAGAAAGCTTAAGAACCCGCCGTGGTACCCTCGCTGCGGGCGCAGTAGAGCGCTCCGGCTACGCACAGCAGCCCGCCAATCGCGACAGTAACGGTCGCATGAAATCGGGCGGCCGCGATTCCGGCGATCAGGCTGCCGATCGGCGGCACTCCGAGAAAAATCAGGGAATAAAAACTCATCACCCGGCCGCGCATCACTTCCTGGACCCAGGTTTGCATCATGGTTTGCGTCGCAGCCAACGTGGTCGAGTAGCCTGCGCCGACGATCAACATCATGACGAGCGACAGGGCGAGGCTGCGCGAGAACCCCAGGACCACCAGGGCCACACCCGCCAGCGCCGATGCGATGAACGACGCCATCGGCAGACCTCGCGTATTGAGGCGCGACGCCAGAACCAGCGAACTGGCGATGGCTCCGATGCCGGACGCCGATACCAGCCAGCCAAGGCCGGCCGGTCCTGTCAGCAATCGTTCGGCGGCCAGGATCGGCAGCAGGGTTTGGTAGGGACTTCCCGCCAGATTAAAGATCCCAAAGTTAAACAGCATCGCGGCCAGCATCGGCGTTCCGCGGACAAAGGTGAATCCTTCGCGGAGCATTTTCCAGTTCTTTCCCCGGCCACTCACCTTCGCCACCGGCTTCACTTTCATCATCAGAAGCGCGACAATCACCGCCAGGAAGCTGGCGGCGTTGATCGCGAAGCAGATTCCTTCTCCCCATAAGGCGACGAGCCCGCCCGCCACGGCCGGGCCGATCACACGAGCCGCATTGACCAGGGAAGCGTTGAGTGCGATGGCGTTCGACAGGTCCTCGGTTTCGACCATTTCCGTGTAGAAGGACTGCCGGGTGGGATTTTCAAAAGCGTTCACGATACCCAGCACCAGCGACAGCAGCAGCAGCCAGTTGGCGGTGATGGCGCCGGATAGAGTGGCAATGGCGAGCGCAACGGCTTGCAGCATGGCGAAAAATTGGGCCCAGACAAGAATCCTCCGCCGTTCCACCCGGTCGGCAAGGAGCCCGGCAATCGGGGTCAGAAGAAAGGCCGGGGCGCTGGCCGCGAAGGTGACGTATCCCAGGTACAACGAGGAATGCGTCAGGCGGTAGGCCAGCCATGCCTGCGCGACGCGCTGCGCCCAGGTGCCGGAAACCGAAAGCACCTGTCCGACGAAGAACAAACGAAAATTTCGCTCGCGCAACGCGCGAAAAGTTTGAAGCTTTATCCCAGCCATTTGAGGCCAATCATCGGCCAATAGATGGGAACCAGGAACATCACAATCAGTCCCTCAACAATCGTCAGGATAGCGCCAACTTTCAACATGTCGCGGCCATCGAACTGGCCATAGGAATAGCCCAGGACCAATACGGAAGATTGATACACAAATAACTTACCGCCCGAGGCGAAGTTCCATAACATCGCCAGCGCCACCGGATTATAACCATGAGTCTGCGCGAACTTGATGATCACGGGAAGCGACGTACTCAGCATGGAAAGTTCGCTCGCCAACGCGAAGTGATAAACAAAGCCCGTCCAATAGAGCGTGGTCGCCGCCAGAAAGGGATGCCCCAGCATGGGCGCCATCCAGGACATCATGATTCCGGTGAGGGCATCGAGCGCCTTGGTCTTAATCAGGACATCTCCCATGCTCAGCGCGCCGCCCAGAAAGATGATCAGCAGAAAATTGAGCGACCGGATATCTTTCGTTTTCAGGACGCCCAGAAGAGGGAGCGAGACAGCGAGTCCGATCCCCATCGCGACCACGGCCGGGCTGATGCCGTGCAACGAATCGGTGGACCACAAGACGATCGCCAATAGCAGCCAGGCCAGAGTTTTCTTCTCCGCGCCAGACCACGGCCCCAATGCTTTGAGCGAATCCTTCATGTACTGGCGCCCGCCCGGCAGCTCCTTTTTCTCCGGAGGGTACAACCACAGGATGGTCAACCAGCAGGCGAAAATGGTGATCAATACCGCCGGCAAATAGGCGATGAAATAAAGGCTCCAGGAAATCGGATTGCCGGTCAGCTTTTCTACCAGTCCACGGGTCAGAATACTCGCTCCGCCGGCGAGAACCATTTTGTTGAACAGGCCGCAGGTATAGGTGAGAATGATAAACATACCCCGGCCGATGTTGCTGCCCTTCGGAACGCCGAACGCCACCATCACGCCGACAATCATCGGTGCAATAATCGCCAGTTGAGCCATTCCGGAAGGCACCAGAAAATTCAGGATCAGCACCAGGACGATAATGCTGAGCAGCAGCTTGGCGTAGGAAGTGCCAATCAGACCCATCACGATATAGCCGATACGGGAAGCCAGCCCGGTACGCGACGCGGCTTCGCCCATGATCATCGCGCCGAACAGAAACCACGGCGTATTATCGGTGAAACCCGAAAATGCGGTGTCGAACTTCACGATTCCGAGCGCCCAGAACAGATAGCACCCCAGCAGAGCGGTCAGGCCGTGGTCGATGGGTTCGAGTGCCCAGTACACCACCATCAGCGCCACGATCGCGATCGCGTGCTTGGCTTTGGCTTCCAGCGCCAGCGGAGCGAACCAGATCGCGAGGGCGAGAATGGGGCCCAGCGCCATGCCGACCAGCGCCTTGATGGAGGGAGCCGCAGGTATGGAGGCTTGCTCGGTGGGAATCGCGCTTGCTGTGTTCATGTGTGTTGATCAGCCTTTCCGTTATTGGCAGATTGCGGATGCCACCTGGGCGTAGACGTTCGCCATGTTGGCGAGGTCGTCTATCTCGAAGCAAAGCCGGTTGGTTTCTTTTTCCCTCCTGCGCGGAGGGCCGAACGTCAGAGAGGATATGCCGGCTTCGTTAAAGACGTTATTGTCGCGCCACATGCTGACAACCTCTTGCGGCGCACGGGGAAGCGGCTCCAGGCCGGTTACATTCTTGAACGCTTTGCCGACTTCCGCGGCCAGAGGTTCGATGTTCTTTCCGACCGCGCCGGAACGGGCGAGAAACGTCTCGACCTTTCCCCCCACCTGCACCGCATCGACGGCTTTCCGCAGTTCGCTCTCCACTTCGAGAGGATCTTCGCCCGGCACAATACGGACGTCTACGTAAATCGAACAGTGAGGGGAGGTCCGGTTGGGCCGGTAGGGGACGCCGCCGCGAATCGCTCCGATATTGACTTTGGGAACCACGCGGCCGCAGGGAGAATCAAGGCTGCGCTTTGCCTCGTACTCTTTGGCCCACGCTTCGATCGCGGCAATGAGATGCGCCATCTTCACGATCGCATTCGGATGCTCGCGGACATCGTCCGGCCGAACTGAACGAGGTGTGTATTGATTGACGCCGGGTACGCTGATCTTGAAATAACAGGCTCCGCACGCCAGCCAGGAGATGCCGAAGTCCGTCGTTTCCGCCACCAGCGCGTAGTCGGCCCGCACGCCGTGGGAGACCAGATGGCGGCTGCCAAAACCTTTTCCTTCGTAAGTGAGCCCCTGATACTCGTCAACCGGGGCCGCACCGGTTTCGCCGACAACACCGGTGAAGATCACGTCCCCTCGCAGCGGCGCTCCTCTATCCCGGATCGCCTTCAGCGCAATCATGGTGGTCGCCATCAAGCCGCGATCGTTCAGCACCGTATGCCCGAACAGGCGGTCGCCCTCGCGCCACGCCCCTGCCCGGTTGATGTCGGGCGCGTTCATGCCCCAATCGAACTCCGGTCCGGAGATTTCGGTGTCGAGGTGAGAGTTGAAGATCAGGCTCTTCCCTCCGCCCGATCCCGGCAAAACAGCAACCACATTCGAGCGGTCGGCGAGGATGGGCTGCAGATAGGCGTCGAACCGATTTTGGCGCAACCAGTCCCAAACGACCGAAGCCAGCGGCTGCTCGTGTCCCATCGGGCTGAACGTATTCGCCATTTTCAGGGCCAGTTCGGCGAGCTCTTCTGGTTTAATATGAGGGGCGAAGCTGATCATTGGTTTTTGTTCCGCTCAGGCCGCGTCAAGCGCCTGCTGCACTGCACGCCGCAAAAAGACTGCTAGCAGATGGCGCTTATAGTCCGCGCCACCTTCGTGATCGTCGATCAATTCCGCATCGTCCGCCAAAGTTTCCGCGGCACGGTCAAGGGCCGCCTCAACGTCAGCTCGTGGACCGGACAGCAGCTTTTCAGCCGTGTTGGAACGCCGGGGAAACGGACAAAGGCAACCGATCGCGACACGGGCCCGGTTGATGACCGCTCCTCCGTCCGACGTATCCATCACGACCGCCAGCCCAAGCGTCGGGCGCTCGTGTATCTGATACTTGACATAGGCCGCGCGCTGACCCGGCGCCAGGCAGGGAACGCGAACACTCGTCAATAACTCGCCCGCGCCGAGACTGTTTGCATAGGCGCCACCGATCAATTCGTCCACGCGGAGCTCGCGGGCGCCGGACGGACCGGCCGCGGTGACCATCGCATCCAGAGCCAGCAACAGCGTCGCCGGATCCGAGTGCGGTTCGGCGAAACATAGATTCCCGCCGATGGTTCCCGACGCCCGGACTCGAATATTCGCCACCTTCGATTCCAGCTCGGCCAGAACCTTTACGTTTGCCCGCACGACCGGCGAGTACTCGATGGCCCGGTGCGTGGCTCCAGCTCCGATCTCGATCCAGTTATCGCGCAACTGGATCGAATCGAAGCCGGGCAGCACTTTCACATCCACCAAGTGCCGGTAACGCAACGCGCCGTGACGCATGGCGAGAAGAAGCTCGGTTCCGCCGGCATAAAAGCTGCCTTCTTCACCGAACTCCGCCAGCATCTGCGACGCTTCCGCGGCACTCGAAGGTTGGTGAATTTCGAACCGGGGCAATGGCGTCATAGTTTACGCAGCCGCGGAAGAACCTCTTTCCCCAAAAGGTCGAGCGATTGATCCCATTCATCGAACCGGAAACGGAAGTCGAATACGATGTGGTCAATCCCTACTTCGAGGAATTTTTGAACTTCATGCACCACGTCATCCGGGCTGCCGGCGATGAACGATCCTTCCAGATCCTCCCACCGGGTGAAGGAGCCGGATTCCGGTTTGACCCAGAACTTCTGCTTGTTGGCGTTGTCGAGAAGACCCGCCACGTTCACCTTGCGAAGCGCCGTTTCCCGATCGACGTCAATGCTGGTGATCGGAATGCATCCTTCCAGGACCCGCTTGCGCCCCGCCGCCTCGGCATCGGCGCGCATCTTCTCCACGCGTTTCTTGTAGGTATTCAGCGTGATGCGCCCGGGGAGCCAGCCGTCGCAATACGCCACCGCGCGGCGGCAGGACGCGGGCGTGCCGCCGGCATACCAGATATCCGGCATCCTGGCCGGCCGCGGCTTAAGTCCGACCTCGCCGATCTTGTAGTATTGCCCTTCATGCGTGAAATGGTCGCTGCCCCATGCTTTCCGCATGATCGCGACCTGCTCCTCGACCAGTTCGTCGCGCTTCCACTCGCCAGTCCCGAGCGCGTCGAACTCGACTTGAAAATTGCCCAGGCCCATGGAGAGCAGCAACCGGTCGCCGCACATGTACTCGAGCGAGTTGACCATCAGAGCGCAGAGCAGGGGATGACGATGAGGAATCAACGATCCGAAGCCGAGTTGGATCTTCGATGTCACGGCTCCCATGGCCGCCAACGCGATGAAGGGATCGATGAACGTGTTATCCGTGCCCTCCATGCCGTGGGGATGAAACACCAGGTGGTCGCGGACGAAAAGGGAATCGAAGCCGAGCGCTTCCGCTTTCTTCGCTCCCTCAATCAGTTTTTCCTTGCTCGTTTCCGCACCAAAATGCGGGCACAAAAGACCGTATTGTGTAGCCATTCGATTCAGATTCTCTCTCTTCGTGATCAGGCCGGCACCACGGCCGGGGCCGTCTGGAGGCGCGCTGCTTGTTCAGCGGTCAACGGGCTGGCCTTTTCGCCTCGGCCCGGCTCGCCTACCAGTTTGCCGTCTTCAAACACGAAGTTCCCACGCACGATGGTGTGAACCGGCAAACCCTTGACCTTCTTACCGGCGTAAGGAGTCCAGCCGCATTTGCTGATCACTCTTTCGTTATTGAGCGTGAGTTCCGCATTCATATCGATCACGGCGAAATCGGCATCCGCGCCGATACGGATGGCGCCCTTCTTCGGATAAAGCTTGAACACCTTGGCCGGGTTCTCCGACAACAGCTCGACCGCTTTCTTGATGGTGAGTTTGCCGTCGTTGACGTCGGTCATCAACATCGAAACGTACTCCTGTGCCGAAGGAGTGCCGGTATGCGCCTTCCATCCGTTGGTCCAACCCGGCTCTTTCTCTTCCCTGGTGTGCGGCGCGTGATCGGTCGCGATCATGTCCAAAGTGCCGTCCAGCAAACCTTGCCACACAGCTTCGGAATTATGCGGCTCCACGTAGTAGGAGAGCGCGTAAGAACCCAGCCGCTCGACGTTGGCCCAATCGTTCCCGAGCCACAACGTCCACGGGTTGACTTCCGAAGTTACCGGACGCCCTTGCGCGCGGGCGGCTTTAATCATTTCGACGCATTGTTTAGTCTGCAGGTGAAGCAGGTGCATGTGCACACCGGACGCCTGCTGAATGCGCAGCAGTACTCCAACCGCCGTGTCCCAGATCACGCCGTCCATGGCGCTATAGGCCTTTGCATATGCGCGAAAATCGTGCTCGCCGCGATCCCAGAATTCCTGTTCGATCACGTTCATCAATGCCTGATCGTGCGGATGAATCATGATCGGCAGACCCGTCTTCTGGACTGCCTGGCACATCTTCAGCAGCTTGCCATGATCGTGAATCCCGATGCCGGGCATATGCGGATAATCGCGCCCGGTATCGACCACCATGAAGATCTTGAACGACATGATCCCCATCTTGGCGATCTCCGGAATGGCTTCCAGGTTGGAGGACGCGGCGTTGATGTTGTAGTCGATCAGCGACTTCTTTTCATACAACGCGAACATGTCCCTCAGGATCTCCGGCGTGGTCGGCGGCGGATAGACGTTGGGCATCGCCGAACTTACCGTGACGCCTCCGGCGGCGCTCGCCGACGTTCCCGTGATGATGTCCTCTTTATGCGTGTATCCCGGTTCGCGGTGATGCGAGTGCGTATCGATCACTCCCGGCAACACGTACATGCCGGTCACATCCACCGTACGGCGGGCTTGCGGTCCCGCGCCAGCCGCGGTCAGTCCGACGATGATACCGCCCTCTACGGCCACGTCAGCCTGCACTGGGCCGCCCTCCGTAACCACCGTGCCGCCTTTAAGCACTAAATCAACAGCCACTGTTAGCCTCCCATCCTTATTTCCAAATTTTCGTGTGAACTTTTATCCTGCAAAGCCCGCCAGACTCTTTCCGGCGTTAACGGCAGCCGCCTGACGCGAGCTCCCGTTGCCCGATACAGCGCGTTCGCCAGGCAAGCCGGAATAGGATTCAACGATCCTTCCCCGCCACCCTTCGCGCCGTACGGACCCGTTCCATCCTGATTTTGGGCGAGTGACAGATGAATGTCGCCCGCCAGATCCGAAAATCGCGGAATGCGATATTCCAGCATCGTTCCGTTCGTCAACTGCTGGCCGTCGTAAATCAATTCCTCGAACAACCCGACCCCGATGCCCATCGTCGCGGCGCCCAGATCCTGGCCTTCCGCGGCCGCTGGATTAATCGCCAAACCTACATCGCCGACCGTCACCAGCCGTTCCAGCTTGATCTTGCCCGTTTCTTCATCGACCGAAATTTCCACACCCACTGCGCCGATTTCCCAGAACGGAGGCATCAGTTTGAGATCGCCCACCTGCCGCAGATAGGCTCGCCCGATGATGCTGGTGTCCTTGTGGCGGAAATATTTTTCGATGATTTCGCCCCAACTGAACCTTGTGTCGCCATGCCGCAGCCCGCCGCTCTCCTCGGCCAGTTCCACCTCGGGAACGCTGAGCGCATCGGCCGCCATCGTTTTGAGTTGCGCGATCGCCTCCCGGCAGGCTTCGAGCACCGCCCGGCCCATCAGGGTGGTCGTGCGGCTCGCGCCGGTCGAGCGTTCAAACGGCGTAATCGCCGTATCGGAGCCGACCAGGCGAACCTTGGAAAGAGGAACGCCCATTTCTTCGGCCGCAATCTGCGCGAGAATCGTGTGGCTGCCCTGCCCCATCTCGGTCGCTCCACTCAACACCGACACCGAGTCGTCGGAGTAAACATGGATCATCGCCGAAGTAACGGGATGCGATCCGGCATCGCTCGCCGAACAAGCGATCGAACGTCCGCGTCCCGCGGGCAACGGGCCCCACTCGCCCAGGATGCTTGCAATCTGCCGCAAGTCGCCCGGCACATCCGCGTCGATCGGACGCAGCCCCGGATAAATCGTCTCGCCGCGTTGCGCCAGGTTCTTCAGCCGGAACTGGAGTGGATCGCAACCCAGTTTTTCCGCCAACTCCTCGTTTTGCGATTCTGCCGGGAAGGTCACCTGCGTCGATCCAAATCCCCGATAGGAGCTTGCCGGCACGGTGTTGGTGTAGACCGCGTAACAATCGATATCGACGTTCGGAATCAGGTACGGTCCGACGATCCGGTTGGCCGCTTTGGCGCAAACCAGCGGGCTGTTCTCCGCATATGCGCCGGTATTCAGATGGATGGTGGCCTGGCGCGCAAGAAAGCGTCCTTCTGCGTCGCAGGCCGTCCGGATCCGCACTCGTGCATCGTCGCCGCGCGTCGTCAGGAACGCTTCCTCCACGCTCAACTGCAATTTCACCGGCCGGCCCACGCGCCAGGAACACACGGCCGGAATCGGCTCGATCTTGGTATACGACTTGCTGCCGTAACCCCCGCCCACAAAGGGCACGATTATCCTTACCGCATTCAGCGGCAGATCGAAAATTTCCGCCAGATCGTGACGCACCATGAAGGGGTGTTGCGCCGACGAATAGACCGTTAAGCCCTTTTTCGAGTAATCCGCGATCGCGACATACGGCTCCATCGCATACGCATACGCCATCGGAAAATGGAATTCGTTTTCCACCATGTGCGCGGCGGCGGCGAATCCCTCTTCCACGTTGCCCCACTTCACTTTCACGTATTGGCAGACATTTCCCGACGCCTGCCGCCCGTCCTTGAAACCGCGGAAAGCACCTTCCGAGTACGTTCGGTCGTGAATCAACGGCGCTGATGGCGCGAGCGCGGTATCCACCTCCATCACAGCCGGAAGCTCATCGTACTCGACCTCGATCAGTTCGAGAGCCTCGTGCGCGCTCAAATCGTCCTCTGCTACCACCACCGCCACCGGCTCCCCAATAAAGCGGACCTTGCCGATCGCCAGCACGGGATGGTCTTTCATCGCGTGGCCGTAGTACGGGCGGAGCGAGTCGAGATCCGCTCCGGTAATCGCGTCCAGAACGCCTGGATGGCGCCGGGCTGCCGAAACATCGATGGAAACAATGCGGGCATGAGCGTAGGGACTGCGCAACACCTTGGCCCACGCCATTCCGTCGAGCTCCAGGTCGCTCGTGTAGATGGCCCGCCCCGTCACTTTGGCGACGCCGTCCCCGCGCGGGACCGAATGGTTGACCACCTTGAAATCGCCCGGCCTCTTCACGACTGAGCCCCCATCCTGCGGGCGGCGGCGCGAACCGCTTTGACAATCGGCAGGTAACCGGTGCAGCGGCACAGATTGCCGTCCATATGCGCCACGATCTGTTCGTCGGTGGGCTGCGGAACTTCGTCGAGCAGCGCCTTTGCCGCCAGAATCATGCCCGGCGTGCAGTAGCCGCATTGGAACGCAAACTCATCAATGAAAGCCTGTTGCAGTGGGTGCAAGCGTCCGGTCCGGTCTTCCAGTCCTTCGATCGTCGTCACGCTCTTGCCGCGGACCTCATAGGCCAAGTAAGTACAGGAACTGACGGGAAGTCCATCCACCAGCACCGTGCAGGATCCGCAAACCTCGGCTTCGCAGGAGACCTTGGTTCCGGTGAGGCGGAGTTTTCGCGTGAGAACCTCGGCCAGCGTGTGGCGCGGCTCGATTTCCACGGTCGTCTCTTCGCCGTTCAACCGGAAAGCGATCTTCATGCTTCGCCCGCCTGAAATTCGGCCACCACGCGACGCCCAAATTCGCCGAATAGTTCCGTTACGCGGCGGCGGATTACCGGCGCGCCCAGCGTCGCCAGCTTGCCGAGAACTTCCACGTTCACCGTAACCGTCAACGCCGTTCCCGACGCAAGCGGCGCCAGTCGAACCCCGATCGTACCCGTTGCGCGTCCCATTCCCTTGGCGTCGCCGCCCTTCACGGAAGCGCCGACAATCGAGGGCTCGACTCTTTCGGTGACCGTTACTTCCAGTTTCATGGTTACCTTGAACGGACCCACTTTCTCGGTGACGCGGACATGATAGGATTCCTGTTCGGCGCCCTCAATCCGGCTCGCTTCCTCGACGCCAGGAACCAGCGCGGCCAGCCTCACCGTGTCGTTCATCAGTTTCCACACCTCTGCCGGCGCGGCTCCGATCTCCAGGTTTTCCGTCACATTCAGCAGCACGATGGACCCTTATTGCCCTTCCAGGCTTTCTCGCGATTCGACCTTCTCGTATTTGAGATAGCGATCATACCAATCGACGATCTGCGGCGTGACCCGATCGAAATAATCAGTATAGGCTTGGTAGTGCGACGTCTCCTTTTGCAGGATCAGTTTCTTGGGTTGTCCCGCCTTCTCATAAAGCAGAAAAGTCTGGTCTTCGGGCGTCACGGCATCGTTTTCGGTGGAGATGAATAGAATGGCTCGCGGGGAGATGCGGGCCACCCAATCTTCCGGCGCGAACTCGATGATCGCTTCGGCACAGCGCAGTGGAACCTTTTCTGGAATCCGGGAGTCGACGTCCTTTTTGACTGCCGTTTGCTTGCGCTCGGGCGTGACCACCATGAGTTCTTCCCTCGCGCTGACCATTTCGCCCGCACCATGCAACACCCGGTTCAGGCGATCCGCGTCCAGCCTTTTGAGGAATTCGAGCCATTCATACTCGCGCCGCATACTACGAAGCCAGCTCTTGCCGCTGGCAAACGCATAGTTGCTGACCACGCACTTGACTCGCTGGTCAACCGCTGCCACGTAAATTGGATTTGCGCCGCCCGTGCCGCCCGATCCGAACAGACCGATGCGATTCGCATCCGCTTCCGATCGCGACTGCATATACGTAATGGCGTTGCGAATGTCTTCGGCCTGCCGCATCGGGAAGATCAGGCCCTTTTCGCCCTCGCTGTCTCCGAAACCGCGATAATCGAACACCAGGACCGCATAGCCGGCCGCCGTGAAGCTCCGGTGGTAGCGCTCGTAAAGCTTCGCGTCGTGCAAACCCAGCCAGCCCGGACCCTGGACGATACCCGGGAAAGGGCCCGACCCCTCGTCGGGCAGCCGAAGCAAACCTTGCAGCTTCGAGCCTTCGCTGAAGAAACTAACTGCTTCCTGTCGCAAATTTGAAACTCACTCCTTGCTTTCTTAGGACCCACTGGACCGGCCCTCGCCGTTCCCGTCCGCCATTAACGCAACCGATTGCATCGTATCGTGCCATCATAGGCGGTGTCAATCGGAAAATGGAGGACCCGGTCAGAATCCTAGAAAGCTGCTAAATCCCCATCTTACACTTTGACTTGAGACCCACATGTAGATTCATTTTGTGGTTCGGAAATTGTACGCAACCGATTCCATATGGTGACTTTTCACACTTTCCGTGTTTCCCAGCTCAAGATTGTGCCGAATAACAGCAGAAAACCAGCAGCCTGAAACAGGGAAACCCGTGCATCGAGAAAATACCAGTTCAGAAGCACCGCGGTGGCCGGGAAGCAGAGTTCCGCCACCGAAGCACGCGACGCACGCGAATGCGACAGACCGTGGTAGTAGAGCATAAGTCCGGCGAAACCCGGTATCAGGGCCAGCAGCAGCAATCCCGACACCATCGGGACATCGATCGTTGACGGCATCCTCGAATGCTGGATCCAGACCGTCGCCGCCAAGGGCGGTAGAGCCACAAAAATACGCAGAGCCGTGACCGTCAGGAACGAAGTCCGCAGCAGCAGGAAACGGCCCAGAACGGTGGAAGCGCCCCACAAACCGGCCGCTCCCAGCGCCAGCAATGGTGCCGGACTTATATTTTCCGCTTTCGGGATACTGGATCCGAACTGGATCAGGTAAGCTCCGCCAAGCGCGATCGTCAGGCGGCTCCAAAAAGGCATCCCAAGCGGCTCGAGCAGGAAAACGCCGGAAAGCAACGCCGCGAAGATGGGCTGCGCCTTCTGCAAGAGAATCGCCGTCGTCGGATTGCCAAGATGAACTGCCTCGGTGAAAAGAAACGTCCCCAGAGCCGACCCGCCCCACGCGATCCCGACCACTGCCAGCCATTCCTTTCGCCGGAGTTTCAACCACTCCCCGCGCCCCGTCCACAGAATCGGCAGGAGCACCACGCCAAGAATCAGATGCTCCATCAAAACGATCGTGGCACTGCTCAGGCGCACAGTGAGCGGCGCGCGAAACAGAGTATCGGTTCCCCACAAACATGCGCCCGCCGACACCCACAGCAGCGCTCCCCGGCGCGGACCATCAGATTTCATTTCAGACTGCGCCTGCAAGATCGTAAGGCATACCGAGATTCTTGCATATCTCCGGGACAGACTTCAGTTCCCGGCCTCAAACTGCGAAAATGATGAATTGAATCGAATGGAGACCCTCGCAAGATGATCGTCGCCCTTTTACCGGTAAAATCCCCTCACAACGCCAAACAGCGTCTGATCGGGCTGCTCTCCCCGGAGCAGCGGGAAACTCTGGCCCGGACCATGTTCGAAGAGGTTCTCACGACCCTGTGTTCCGTTCGCGGGCTGGACCGCGTCGCCGTCGCCACCAGCGATTTAGAAATCGCCCGATTTGCGCGAAATGCCGGGGCCGATGTCTATGAGGAGAAGGAACAGCTGGGTCATAGCCATTCCGCCGACCTGGCATCCCAGAAAGCCGCGGAGTCGGGCGCAACCTCGGTGCTCCTGGTCCCGATTGACGTGCCGCTGGTTACCCGGCTGGAAATTGAAAATCTGATCGCCGAGGCCGAGCACGGCGTGATCGTCGTGCCTTCGGGTGACGGAACAGGCACGAACGCGCTGGTGCGCACTCCTCCGAATGCGATCAAGGCCTGTTTCGGACCGGGTAGTTTTCGGGCCCACTGCACTCAGGCCGAGACACTCGGAGTGCCTCTGAAAGTGAGGCGCCCTCCCGGGCTCCTGTTCGACATCGATACTCCGGAAGACGTCGCCGAATTGATCCTGCGAGCACCGGAGTCCCGCATCGGCCGGTTGCTACGCTCGCAAACCGCTCCTTCATAGCGTGCAATCGATTGCATTAAAAACCTCAAAAAAGAGGCGAAGACGGATGTGAATTATGCTGTTGACAGCACATTCATATACATGATCTAATTCAATTTATTGGAATCGATCGCTTCATTGGCAGCTCCGCGCAATCGGTTTCTCATTTTCAGCTTTTAGGGAAAAACCATGCTCAAGATTGGTTATAAAGCATCGGCGGAGCAATTCGCCCCCCAGGATCTGCTCGAGTTTTCGCGTTTGGCGGAGCAGTCCGGTTTCGACTCGGTCTTCATCAGCGACCATTTCCAGCCGTGGCGGCACACCGGTGGCCACGCGCCCAACTCGCTGGTCTGGCTGGGCGCTCTGGGCGCGACCACCTCTCGCATCGTGATGGGAACCAGCGTCCTGACCCCAACTTTCCGCTATCATCCGTCCATCGTGGCGCAAGCCTTCGCGACGCTGGGAGTCCTGTTCCCCGGGCGTGTGATCCTTGGCCTTGGCAGCGGCGAGTCCCTGAATGAGACCCCGTCGTCCGGCATGGCTTGGCCCGAACCGAAGGAACGGACCGCGCGCTTCAAGGAGTCGATCGAATTGATCAAGCGCTTGTGGTCGGAAGAGCGAGTCTCGTTCCAAGGCCAGTATTACAAGACAGAAAAAGCCACGATTTACGACCGTCCGGATGCCCCGGTTCCCATCTATATCGCCGCCGCCGGACCGGTCGTCGCCAAACTCGCCGGCGAACGTGCGGAAGGCTTCATTTGTACCAGCGGCAAAAGCCCGGAACTTTATCGCGACACGCTCCTCCCGAACGTCAACGCCGGCCTGGAGAAGGCGGGCCGGAGCAGCAATTCCATCGACCGCATGATCGAGATGAAGGTATCCTTCGATACGGATTATCAACGCGCGTTCGACGACACCCGCTACTGGGGTGCGCTGGCGCTTTCGCCCGAGGAGAAGATGAACACGGAAGATCCGCTGGAGATGGAGCGCCTCGCGGATTCGCTGCCGGTGGAGCGGACGGCCAAACGTTGGATTGTTTCGTCCGATCCTGAGGCGCAGGTCGAAGCGATCCGGCCTTACGTCGAACTAGGATTCAATCACCTGGTGTTCCACGCGCCGGGTCCGGATCAGGCTCGTTTTCTCAAACTCTACTCGGAGCAGGTGCTCCCCCTGCTCCGCCGCCGGTTGGGGTAGACGCGTTCCGAAGATTACTTCGCCACCACGACCACGACAAACGGTCCTGCTTTATAAGAGCCTGGCCCCGATGCCTTTGGCGGGCCCGATGCATCCGCCGGGACGCCTTCCACGGTGGGGAGAAAAATCTTCTTGGTCTTCGGGTCGAATACCATGCCTTTTGCGCCCCTCATGGTCGGTACGTTCTCCACCACTTCGAACTGGCCGGGTGCGCGCTCTTTGACGAAGGTCAGAAAGCCGTCGCCCGTCGAAGCAAACGCGAGCCCGGATTCAGGATCGAATTCCACCGCGTCCACGTGATCGCCGATCGGCAGGCTGGCGAGAACCTTCAAGGTCGCCGCGTCCACAACCTCCAACACTTTGCTTCTGCATCCGACGTAGAGCCGGCCCTTTGTCCGATCGATCCCCATGGCGGTTGGTTCGCCGCAGCCGGGCAGTGGAGTCGTAGCCGTCAGCTTCTTCGACTTCAGATCGATGGTTGCCAGAGCATTCTTATCGGTCAACTCTACCCACGCCGTGCCCTTCCAATCCGTCGCGAGGTACTCCGGAACCCCTCCCAGGGCGATCGTCGTCTCCACCTTCGCAGTCGCCGCGTCAATCACCATCAAAGAGTTGCTTTCCGCGTTGGTGACTATCACCTTTTTCAGCTCCGGATCGTACACAATGACGTCCGGCTTTTGTTCCGTCTTCAGTTCGCTCAAGTGAGCCAGCGTCTTCAGATCGATCACGCTCACCGTATTCGCCTTGCCGTTGCTTACAAAGCCTTTGCCGAACTCGGTGGCGAGAGCGATCGCATGCACTCCGGGAGTGTCGGCGATGCGGCCGACCAGTTTACCTGTATCCGCGTCGAGCACCTCGATTTGCGTGGCGTGCGAAGCATAAAGCCGGCGCGCGGCCGGATCGATGTTGATGTAGTCCCAACTGGACCCGCCGCCGACCTCGTATTTGGCGACCACGCGATAGCCGGTCGCGCTTGCCGCGGCCCCCGCCTGCGCTCCACTCACGAACAGCGGCATGCCGATCAGCGGCCAGTACAGAGGCACCAACACCATCAGCAGATCGGAAGAGCACACGTCTGAACTCCA
>OCZT010001289.1_pt1 | contig 25919 bp, 21 predicted proteins | sample 1539031 | NCBI WGS metagenome assembly OCZT01 (sample SAMEA3539308, study PRJEB22396) | soil metagenome | biome: tundra; feature: field; material: soil | place: USA | collected 2010-05 | depth 0.15 m | reverse complement strand
TGGAATACGTCATCCCGGTCCGCGGCCTCATCGGCTTCCGCGGCCAGCTCCTCACGGACACGCGCGGGACGGCGCTGCTGCACCAGATCGCCGAGGGCTACGGCCCGTGGGCCGGTGAAGTCACGCATCGCACCACCGGCGTTCTCGTCTCGGACCGCCAGGGAAACTCGAACGGCTACGCGCTCTACAGCCTCCAGGAGCGATCCGAGCTTCTGATCGGTTCCGGCGAGCCCGTATACGAAGGCATGATCGTCGGCGAGAACTCGCGAACCGAGGACATGGACGTCAACGCCTGCCGCGAGAAGAAGCTGACCAACATGCGGACCCACTCGCACGACGAGGCGATCCGCCTGACGCCGCCGCGCCCCATCACGCTGGAGACGGCCATCGAATTCATCGGCTCCGACGAGCTGGTGGAAGTGACCCCCAAGTCGATTCGATTGCGCAAGCGCCTCCTTTCCCAGCACGATCGACGTCGCGCCGCGGGCAAGGATTTCGCGCAGGGGCGGAGCGAGTAGTAGCTGCCAGCCTAGGCGCATAGGCATGGTTGCACTAGCTCAGTAGGCGTGAACCGGCATCTCTCGTGGAGACACCTTGTCGAATGCCCATGAGGTGGACATTGGAGCGAGGTTGGAGGCCCTGGCGCCTGCGTTCTTGCGGGGTCACCCTTCGGTTCGGTCTCCGTCTGAGCGTGGAAACTCGTTTCGCGACCGGCCGCGCCGTCCTTGGACTGCCAACTGCCGCCTGAGCTTGCCAAATGTCCGCGTGATGGTCGCCAGTCAAGGATTCGCGGACGGTGGGCCGGGCGGCGATGTCCGGCGGCCGGCTTTCGCCTTCGTCGTACAATCCAATCGATGTCCACCTACCTCGACCACGCCGCCACTACGCCCATGCGGCGCGAAGCCCTCGAGGCGATGCTGCCGTTCCTGACCGAGCAATTCGGCAACCCGTCGTCGCTGCACGGCTATGGCCGACGGGCTCGGGCGGGGCTGGACGAAGCTCACGATAGTGTGGCCAGGTCACTTGGTGCCACGGCGCGCGAGATCGTCTTCACGTCCGGCGGGACCGAGGCGAACAACCTCGCCATCAAGGGCTCGGCTTGGGCGGGCAAGGCGCGCGGCCACCGGATCATCACCACAACCGTGGAGCACCACTCGGTGGGACACACGGTCCGCTACTTGGAGAAGTTCGGCTTCGAGATCATCGAAGTGCCGGTGGACCGGTACGGGCTGGTGGACCCTGATGCCATCGAGGCGGCGATCACGACCAAGACGATCCTCGTCAGCGTGATGCTCGCCAACAATGAGGTCGGCACGATCCAGCCTCTGGCGGAGATCGCCGCCCGCGTCCGGCGCTACAAGGGCGTGCTTCTTCACACTGATGCGGTCCAGGCCGCGCCGTATCTGCCGATCGATCTGCAGACGCTGGACGTGGATCTGCTCACCATCGCCGCTCACAAGTTCGAGGGTCCAAAGGGCGTCGGCGCGCTGTTCGTGCGGAGTGGGACGAACATCCTGGCTCAGCAGCAGGGCGGCGCTCAGGAGAGATACCGCCGGGCAGGCACGGAGAACGTGGCCGGCGCGGCGGGCCTGGCCCGGGCGCTTGAGCTGGCGGTGGCGGAGCAGCCGGAGACAGTTGCCCGCATCCAGGACCTCAGGGGCGCGCTCAGCGCGATGGTTCTCGTCGCCGACGGCGTAGAAGCGACCGGCCATCCAACCGAGCGACTGCCGGGCCTTGCTTCCTTCCTGGCGCGCGGTCTGGACGGCAACGCCGTGACGATGTCCCTGGATCTCGCCGGTCTGGCTTGCTCCACTGGCTCCGCCTGCGTCAGCGGATCGAATGAAATCAGCCACGTCCTGAGCGCGATGGGCTATTCGGAGAACGAGGCCAAGGGCGCGCTGCGGATCTCGCTGGGTCGCTCCACGACCGCTGAGGAAGTCGCCGAGGCGGGCAATCTGATCGTCCGGACTCTGGCCGAACAGCGCGAGGCGGCCGAAAAGCTGGCTGCCTCCCGAGCGCTCGGTCGGACGGCGGCCCCGGCGGTAGGTGCGTTTGCAGGAGCCGGCGCGGCGGGCGTCTCGGCGGCCGGCCCACCCGACGCGGAGAGCCGGGCCGAGTGACGGCAGGCGGACCGCGGTCTCGCGTCCTGGTGGCGATGTCTGGTGGCGTGGACTCGTCGGTTGCGGCTGCGCTGATCAAGGCGGAAGGTCACGAGGCCATCGGCGTCTGGATGCGCCTAAGCGACGTTTCGGATAGCCACTCCGATATCGAGCGCAGTTGCTGCTCCCTGGATGCCGCGGATGATGCCCGCCGCGTCGCCGCGCAGCTGGACATCCCGTTCTACATCCTCAACCTGGAGCGCGAGTTCGACGAGGGCGTGCTCCAGCCGTTCCTCCGCGCATACATGGAGGGCCGCACCCCGAGTCCCTGTGTCGACTGCAACACGGTCGTGAAGTTCGGGGCGCTGCTGGGCAGGGCGCGGCTGCAGTACGACTGCGACGCGGTGGCGACGGGCCACTATGCGAGGGTCGCTGCGCCGGACGAGGCTGCCGTCTCGGCCCCGGGCGTGGGCGATGCGGGCGCGCGCGTGGCGGCTCCGGGCGACCGCACGGTCGAGGCCGCTGCCGCCACCCCCGGCCACTACAACCTCCTCCGCGGCCTCGACCCGGCCAAGGACCAGAGCTACTTCCTCTACGGCCTCGGCCAGGAGGAACTGGCCCACACCCGCTTCCCGCTGGGGAGCATGACCAAGCCGAAGGTCCGCGACATCGCTCGTGCCATGGGCATGGGCACGGCCGAGAAGCGTGATAGCCAGGAGATCTGCTTCGTGCCGCGTGGCAACTACCGCGACGTACTCCGCGAGCGCGCCGGCTGGATCGCCGAACCGGGGCCGCTCCTCGATGTCGATGGCCGGCAAGTCGGCGAGCACGCCGGATCGGCTTCGTACACGGTGGGGCAGCGCTCTGGGATCGGCGTCGCCCTGGGCGAGCCGCGCTACGTCTGGCAGATCGACTCGGCGGCCAACATCGTCCAACTCGGCCGCCGCGAGGATCTGGAAACGCGCCGTTTCGAAGTCGGGGAGATGAGCTTCGTGGCGGGGGAGCGTCCCGGGGCCGCGGAAGAGTTCAATGCAGACGTCCAGATCAGACACCGAGGCAAGCCGGTCGCTGCCACCGTTCGGCTGCTCGGCGGCGATTCGTGGGTCGTCGAGACCGCCGAGCCGGTCTGGGCCGCCGCTCCGGGCCAGGCTGCCGTCTTCTATCACGACGACGTGGTCGTGGGCGGCGGCCGAATTGCGGCAGGGCCCAAGTTCGGGGAATGACGGGCTTCCCTATACTCGCCGGGTGGTAATCGGACCCGCGCCAATCTTCGCCCTGATGCTCGGCGGCTTCCACACGGCCTTGCTCGTCTTCCTGCGTGGCCGCGGTGGGGCCCAACTCTTCGTGGTCTTCCTGGCCGCCGCCCTCGGCGCCTGGGCCGGGGACGCGGCCGGCGCCCGTTTGGGAGTGGATCCAATCCGCCTCGGCGACTTCCACTTCCTGGCCGCCTCGCTGGTCGCATGGGCCGGGATCGTCTTCGTGCAGGTGCTCTTCATCCTCGGACCAACGAGCCCCGCCGACCACAGCGATCGGTAAGGGGAGACCGGCCGCCGACCCATCGGCACCGAACGGCCGCGCCCTGCTGGGTTGGGCCTTCGTTTGGTACCTTGTGCGGGATGCCTGACCAGACGATTCCCTACCTCACTGCGGCTGAGATTCGCCGCAAATACGTCGAGTTCTTCGCCGAGCGCGGTCACACCATGGTGTCGAGCGCCTCTCTGCTGCCGGCGGGGGATCAGACCCTCCTCTTCACAAACTCCGGAATGGTCCAGTTCAAGGACGTTCTGACCGGCCGTGAGAAGCGGAGCTATGTCCGCGCCGCGGACTACCAGCGCTGTTTGCGCGTGGCGGGCAAGCACAACGACTTCGAGGAAGTGGGCCGTACGACGCGCCACCACACCTTCTTCGAGATGCTGGGCAACTGGAGCTTTGGCGATTACTTCAAACGCGAAGCGATCCGCTGGGCCTGGGAACTGCTGACGGTCGAGTTCAAGATCCCGGCCGACCGGATCGGCGTCACGGTCTACAAGGACGACGACGAGGCCTACAACATCTGGCGCGACGAGATCGGCGTGCCGGCGTCGCGAATGGCTCGCTGGGGCAACGTCGAGCAGGGCGACGACGCCAACTTCTGGCGAATGGCTGAAACCGGGCCATGCGGTCCTTGCTCGGAACTGCACTTCGACCGAGGCGTGGAATTCAGCGAAGGGCCTGACTGCGTCCCGGACCACTCTGAGAACTGCCCGCGTTGGCTCGAGATCTGGAACCTCGTGTTCATGGAGTTTGACCAGAAGGCGGACGGGACGCGCGTGCCGCTGCCGATGAAGTCCGTGGACACGGGCATGGGCCTGGAGCGGCTGACCAGCGTCATTCAGGGCGTCAACACCAATTACGACACAGACCTCTTCATTCCGATCCACGCCGCGATGCGTGACCTGCTGGGCCACGATCCGGGCGCGTTCGAGGCGGAGCGGTTCAGCTACCAGGTCATCGCCGACCACTCCCGCGCGGTCACGTTCCTCGTGGCCGACGGCGTCGCCCCGTCGAACGAAGGCCGCGGTTACGTTCTGCGCCGCATCCTGCGCCGCGCAGTCCGCCACGGCCGTCTCCTCGGTCGCCGCGAGTCGTTCATCGACATCACCGCCGGCGTCGTCATCGACGTGATGAAGGCTGCCTACCCGTACCTGGACGAGCAGCGCGAGAAGATCCTCAAGGTCATCCGCCAGGAAGAGGCGCAATTCGCCCGAACCCTGGAGACCGGCACCACGCATCTCGAGGCGGCGCTCAGGCCGCTAACCAGTGCGGAGCGCGTGACCGGGCGGCTGCCGGACGGCCTGCCTGCCGATGCGCCGGTTCTAGCCGGCGAAGTCGCATTCCGGCTCCACGACACCTACGGCTTCCCGGTGGACCTAACGGTCGATATGGCGGCCGAATACGGCGTCCGCGTCGATCGCGACGGTTTCACTGCGGCGATGGCCGAGCAGAAGGAACGCAGCCGCAAGGGCACCAAGGCGGACCTATCGCTCCACGCTCAGATGGGCGATCTCTACCAGGCGATTCAGCGGCGCGGCGGCGAGACGCTCTTCCTGGGCTATGACAGCCTCACGGCCGAGTCCAGGGTCGTGGCCATCCTGCGCGACGGGATGGAATACCAGGAGCTCACCGGCAACGGCGAAGCCGAACTCGTGCTCGATGCCACGCCGTTTTACGGCGAGGGCGGCGGCCAGGTCGGTGACCGGGGCAAGATCCTCGAGGCGGGCGGTGGCAGCGCCATCTTCACTGTGACTGATACTCAGAAGCCGATCGCGGGTCTCTTTGTCCATCGAGGCACCTTGCACGGCCGCGTGAAGGTCGGCGACACGGTCACGGCCCAGGTAGACGCCGAGCGCCGAGCCCGCACGATGCGCAACCACACCGGCACGCATCTGCTCCACCGAGCCCTGCGCAACGTCGTGGGGCCGGAGGCGCATCAGGCCGGCTCGCTCGTCTCGCCGGACTATTTCCGCTTCGACTATCACCTGGACCGGCCGCTGAGCGCCGACGAGAGGCACGCCATCGAGGACGAGGTCCGGCGAGTTGTTCGCGAGAACCATCCGGTCAGCACAACCGTGCGATCGATGGCGGAAGCCGTTGCGGCCGGCGCGGACGCCTTCTTCGACGAGAAATACGGCGAAAAGGTTCGGACCGTTGCGGTCGAGGGCTACTCGCTGGAGCTGTGCGGCGGCACCCACTGCACGGCCAGCGGCCAGATCGGCAGCTTCGTCATAACCGCCGATCGCAGTATCGGGGCGGGCATCCGCCGCGTCGAGGCTCTCACCGGCGACGGTGCGGATGCGCTTCTTCGCGAGCGGCTGGCGCTGCTCGATCGAATCGCCGAGTCGGTCGGTGCTACCTCGGTTGACGCCGCCGCGGATCGCGTGATCGCCCTCCAGGATGAACTCAAGGAAACCAAGAAGCGGCTCAAGGCCGGCGGTAGTGGTCTGCCGAAGGCCGCGGATGTCGCCGCCAGGGCGCAGGAAGTGGCTCCGGGCATCAAGCTCGCTACCCATTCGGCCGCCTTCGAATCGCCGGAGCAGTGGAAGGGCTTCGTGAAGGAAATCGGCGCGGCTCTCGGTTCGGGCGTGGTCGCCGTCGCCTTTGACGCAGAGGCGCCGCAGATCTTCATCACCGTGAGCCCAGATTTGGTGGGGCGTGGCATTTCGGCCGGTGAACTCGTCAAGGCTGCGATGAAGTCGATGGAGGGCCGCGGAGGCGGTCGTCCGGAGATGGCCCAAGGCGCGGGCACCCGCCGAGACGGCATCCCAACGGCCATGGCCGCGATCGCGGATACACTAGGTGCCATAGAAAAGTAGCCGACAGCTAGGGGAGCGGCCGTGGCGTTCTGGCGCAAGATTTGGGGCCGCGAGGAAGAATCGAGCCTCTCGGCCTGCACTGCCCTGGATATCGGGACGGAGTTCGTAAAGGCTCTCGTCTTCGAAATCGATGAGGGCGGCAATGGCACCGTTCGTGGCGTGGGCCGCAAGCGCCAGGGCCTCGCCCACATGCAGTCCGGCACCGTCACGGACATCGATGCGGTGGTGGACAACTGCTCCACCGCGCTCCAGGAAGCCGAGGAGATGGCCGGGTTCCGGCCCACTCAGTGCGTCATCGGCATCGCCGGCGAGTTGGTCAAGGGCTTCACGACTACCCATTCGCAGGACCGCAAGAAGTCGGACACACCTATTACAGACGCCGAGCTGCAGAAGCTGATCGACGGCGTTCAGCGTGAGGCGCTGCGCGAGGCGGAGCGGGCCATCACCTGGGAGACGGGTCTGCCACAGGTAGATGTGCGGCTGGTGCATGCGGCCGTGACCGGCGCCCAGATCGACGGCTACCCGGTAACCAACCCCGTCGGGTTCCGAGGCCGCCACGTCAAGCTCAGCGTCTTCAACGCGTTTGCGCCGCTCGTTCACCTCGGCGCGCTCCAGAGCGTGGCCCAGCAGTTGGAATTGGAGCTGCTGGAGATCGTGGCCGAGCCATACGCCGTTGCGCGTGTGCTCGCGAGCGAGCAAGTGCTCCAGGCCGGCGCGCTCTTCATCGACATCGGCGGCGGCACCACGGACGTGGCGCTGGTCCGCCATGGCGGCATAGAAGGCACGCGCATGTTCGCCCTCGGTGGCCGGGCCTTCACCAAGTCGCTGACCGATCGCTTGGATCTGCCGTTCCCTCGGGCCGAGGAAGTCAAGTTGGACTACGCCCGCGGCATCCTCAAGGAGCGGCGCGCCGAGGTGGCCAAGATCGTGGCGGATGACGTCGCCATCTGGTCTGCAGGCGTGGAACTGGTAATGGACGAACTGGCAGCAGGTGATCTCCTGCCGGGTCGAATCTACCTCTGCGGCGGCGGCTCTCACCTCCCGGAGATCGGGCTGACTCTCAAGAGTGAGACGTTCTGGAAGCGCCTACCGTTCAACCGCCCGCCGGAGATCGTCGTTATGGCCCCGGATCAAGTGGTCCGGATCAAGGACGGCACCAAGCTGCTGGTCGACCAGCAGGACGTGACGCCACTTGGCCTGGCCTATCAGGCGATAGAACTTCAGACAAACGAAGATCCGCTGGATGCTGCGTTGCGCCGCGTCCTGCGAGCGATGAAGATGTAGCGGATGGCCATCTACTACCTTGACGTCGACGACGAGATCACATCGGCCGCGGCCCGCATCCGCGACTCGGGAGACAGCCGCATTGCGCTGGTGCTCTCCGTCGGCTCGCGCGTGGCAACTTCTCGTATCAACTTCAGATTGCTGGCCGGCGAAGCGAAGCATCGCAACAAGCACCTGGCGATCATCGCCGCCGATCCCACGGTGCAGTCCGTTGCCAGATCGGCCGAGTTGCCGGTTTTCGCGAGCGTCGGAGATTACGAGAAGGCCGAAGCCGCGCTTGCTGGGGCCGCGCACGGCGCTTCGGCAGGTGCTGTAGCCGTTGCCCTGGACGAACTCTCCCTGACCGTGGGCCCGGGCACACCGCCGGCACGGGGCGGCGTCCGCGGCACGTCGCGAGTCCCTGCTGCCGCCTACGCGGACGGTCCTGCCGTCAAGCGGAGCCGCGTGCCGTGGCCCGCGGTTGCCGGTCTGACGTTTCTCGCCCTTGTCCTGATTGTGGCGAGCGGATTCTTCTTCTACCCGAGCGCCACGATCATCCTGACACTCCACGGTGAACCGGTCGGACCTGTGACGGTCAGCGTCAAGGTGGATCCGAGTGTGACCGCCACCAACTATCAGGCCGGAACTGTGCCCGGAAGTAAGAAGGCGTTCCCCGTACAGGTTTCCGACACGTTCCAGGCGACCGGTCAGAAGGTCGTGGAGAACACCGCCGCGGGCACCGTTACGTTCACCAGCAAGAACACAGGGTCGACTGTGAGTGTGGCGGCGGGGACGCAAGTATCAACGGCGGATGGAGTCGTGTTCGTCACCACGAGGGCGGTAGCGATCCCGGCGGCGGACTTCGACACCCATGTCGCCGGCAAGGTGGATGCGCCAATCAAGGCGTCCAAGCCCGGCCTGACCGGCAATGTGGACGCGAACACGATCGTCCGTCTGGTGCCGGCGCTCAAATTGGTCAGCGTGACCAACGCCCTTCCGACAACAGGCGGAACTCATGACGTGACCCCGGAAGTTCAGCAGTCCGACATCGACGCCGCGGGGATCTCTCTGTGGGGCCGGCTCCAGTCGAGCTTCAAGTCGGCCTGGCAGGCGCCGGGCGCCACTCCATCCGGGTCGGTCCTCTTTGCCGAGTCGGCTCAGCTCGGTCTCGCGACGTGCAGCCCGGATCCACAGGGTCTTGTCGGCCAGGCCGAAGCCTCATTCCAGTTGGATTGCCAGGCTTCAGGAAGCGTCACGACGGTAGACTCGGCTTCCATCCAGGACCTCGTGAAGCGTCGCGTTGGTACCTCGGTCAAGCCCGGGTATTCGCTTGTGGACACCTCGATTGCGACCAAGATGGCCGCGGGCAGCATTGCGGGTTCGGCCTTCGAGCTGCCGGTGACAGCGCAGGCGCTTCAGGTTCCGGTTGTCGATATCGCCAAGATCAAGGCCGCGATCCAGGGTAAATCAGTGGACGAGGCGCGGACCTATCTCGCCCAATTCGGAACCGTAGACATCTCGATGTCGCCGGGCTGGTCCAGCTCGATGCCGTCGTTCGACTTCCGGATCGACATCCAGGTGGTGGACTCGACGAGCACTGCCGGTGGCAGTCCGGCGGCGACTGTCACTGGCGCGGCCGCTACGAAGCGGACCACGGAACCGGGTGCCCAAGTCCCTACCCCAGCCGTGGGATCCCCGGCACCGGCCTCGTCCTCTCCACCGTCCCCCGCCTCCGCAACGCCCGCGTCCCCCGCGCCGTCGGATACTCCGCTGCCCGTGAATTCTCCGTCCGGACCGCCTTCAGCGAGCCCGGCGCTCTGATGCCGGAGGCTGCGGGCATGGACTCGGGGCGGTCACGCCGAGTGGTGGGCGTGGACCTGGGTGAGCGCCGGATCGGTATCGCCATCGGCGATCTTGACGCCGGTATCGCGATGCCTTTGAGAACGTTGGGGCGGAGCAAGCACGTCGCCGACGACGCCCTGGTGCTGGCTCGACTCGCGGCAGAGCAGGGCGCAGGGGCTCTTGTCGTGGGGCTTCCTCTTGACATGAATGGCACAGAAGGCCCCCAGGCGGCCAAGACTCGCGAGTGGGCCGAAGCAGTCGCGGCGGCCTCTGGACTACTCTTGCGCTTCAGGGACGAGCGCCTGACCAGCGTTCGGGCGGAGCAGCGCATCGGAAAGGCCGCTCGTGGCCGCTCCGGCGGACCCCCCAGCCATGCGCAGCTCGAGGCCTATCGGGCCCGCGTGGACCGGGAGGCGGCCGCGCTGATACTGCAGGACGAAATGGACGCAACGGCGAACGAACACGCTGATCGGAGACCAGAATGACGCTCAAGGGCGGACACAAGCCGAGGGGCGTCCACGAGCCGAGCGTTGGGCCAAAGGATCAGACGCGGCGCATCGTGGTGGACTCGGGCTGGGACGACTACCTGCCGCCTCTTCCGGAGGAGATCGCCGTCCGGCGGAGTACCGGTCCGCGCCAACCGAGCCGTGACTACAAGACGGGTCGTTCCAGCGGTAAAGGCCGGAAGCTCAGGTTCGCCCTATTCGCCGCGGTCATCGGCGGTCTCGTCCTTGGTGGCCTGAATTTTATGGTCAAGCCCGCCGTCGTCGGCAGCATCGTGGATTGGGCGGCCGAGAACGCGACTGCGCTCAAGCTGCCATTTGTCTCGGACATAGTCCGGGGCGCGCTCTGGAACAGCATCAGCCAGCCGATCGACGCCAAGGATGCGTCGGCCGTCGTCGTCATCATCAAGCCCGATGAGACTCCGGCGCAGATCGGCGATCAACTGGTCGCGGCCGGCGTGATAACCGACACCCGGGCCTTCGTCTACGAATCAATCGCCAAGAGCGTCACGGCCCAATTCCAGGTCGGTCGCCACGTGGTGAACAAGGCCATGACCATGGACCAGATCATCGTGGAATTGACCACACCGCCGGTCGCCGCACCGCTGGTGAAGCTCACATTCCGCGAAGGACTTCGGCTCGAGCAGATGGTTGCCAAGATGGAGTATCTGGAGGCCAACCCGGCCGATCCAACCGCTCCTCTCAAGATGAACGTGAACCAGTTCTACGACATGGTGGTTCATCCCCCCGCCGAGATCGTGGGCTTGTACCCGTGGCTCAAGCTGCCCACCGGCGCTTCCTTGGAAGGCTTCTTGTTCCCGGCCACATACGAGGTCACGCCGGATATCACGCCGGATCAACTGCTGAAAATGCTCCTGGATGCGTTCGCGAGCCACGCTTCGAGCGGGTTCCTGAAGCTGCCTCCCGACCAGATCTATCAGAAGGTCCAGATTGCATCGCTTGTCGAGACGGAAGCGAAGGTCGACACGGACCGAGCCCTCATCGCCGGTGTCTACACCAATCGCCTGAACCCCAAGATGTGGCCTACAGGGCTCCTCAACGCGGACCCGACGCTCAACTACGCCAACGACTCAATGTGGCTGGCGTCGCACGCGATCGACACCTGGGTGAACTACACGTTCTGGAATCCGATCAAGGCTTCCGGTCCTCTCAGCCAGGTAGTATTTCCGAGCGCGCTGGCGTCCTACAACACGTACCACCACGCCGGCCTTCCGCCAACGCCGATCTGTTCGCCCGGAGCCGCGTCGCTGGTGGCGGCTATGACTCCGGACACTTCTGAGGGATATCTCTTCTTCCTCGCCAAGAACGACGGCAGCGGCACCCATGCCTTTGCCAAGACACAGGCCGAGCAGGATGCCAACGCCAAGAAGTACGGCTATGGGCAGTAACGCCGCTAACATGCACCCATGACGAACCTGGTTCGGACCCTTCCACATCCGGCCGACTTTCCGGCGCCGCCCAGCGAAGTTGATCGCGCCCGCTGGGTCGCAGCGGACATTGAAGCGCGACCGAACCGGCTCGCACGGCTGAGAGCCCGAATGGCGGCCGAGGGCGTGGACGCCTACTTCGGCGTTCGGTCGGAGCACATGCGCTACCTGACCGGCTTTGCCCTGGATGACGGCGAGGATCGAGTGGCCGGCCACTCCGGGCGGTTCATCGTTTCTGTGGACGAAGTCATCGTGCTGGCGGACAGCCGCTATCGGCTGCGGGCCGCGGCCCAGGCCATTGGGGCGCGCATCGAGAACACCACCTACGACCTTGCCGCTCTCTGGCCGGATCTCGTCAAGAGCGTCGGTGCCAGGCGCGTCGCGATTGAGGCGGACGTGGTCAGCCACCGGCTCTGGGGCCAGCTCGCCGCTGCGGCGCCGGAGGTGGAACTGGTCGAGGCGGCGGGTTGGGTCGAGGCCGATCGAGCCATCAAGGAGCCGGCGGAGATCGAGCGGATCAGGTCTGCCAGTGCGATCGCGGACCGAGCCCTGGCGGCGATCCTTCGCCGGATCAAGCCGGGTATGACGGAATGTGAACTGGCCCTGGCTCTGGAATGGGAGATGCGCACGGGCGGCGCCGATGGGCTGGCGTTTGGAATCGCCTGTTTGGCCGGCCCGGATGCGGCACTGCCGCACGGCTCGCCGTCCAGCCGCGAATTGCGGATCGGGCAGGTCCTGCTCTTCGATTTCGGGGCGATGGTGGACGGCTACCGCAGCGACATGACCCGGACACTGTTCGTGGGCAAGCCGAATCCGCGCGACGTGCAACTTTACGAAACCGTCGCTGCCGCGCAGGCGGCCTCGATCGATCTGCTGAACGAATCCCTTGGAGTTGGCGGAGCCGGGCCGAGCGGCCGCGAGGCCCATGCGGCTGCCCGCAAGGTCATCGAGGACGCCGGCCACGGCGACCACTTCGGCCACGGCACCGGCCACGGCATCGGCCTTGCCACGCACGAGTTGCCGTCTCTCGGCCGTGCCGCATCGGAAGACCCGCTGCCTAGCCCAACGGTCTTCAGCGTGGAGCCGGGAATCTATCTCGACGACGTGACCGGCGTTCGGATCGAGGATCTCGTGCTCTTCGACCGCGCCAAACAGGAGGTCGAGCGGCTGACCGGGTTCCCTCGCGACATCCTCGTCGTCGGCGTCTGACCTTCGAGGCGTCCGGCTCGGCTACAATCCAATCTCGGCAGGGACGAGCAAGGTCGTTTCGCCATCACTCTCTAGGAGCTCTCCGCCACCATGATTTCAACAAGCGACCTGCACAAGGGTGTTGTCATCGAGATAGATGGTGACCTGTGGCAGATCCTCGACTACCACCACCTCAAGATCGGCCGCGGCTCGGCTCAGGTGCGCATCAAGTTGCGCAACGTCAAGCGCGGCGGGACGGTTGAGAAGTCCTTCCAGGCCGGCGACCGATGGCCCCGCGTCCAGCTGGAGCATCGCCAGATCCAGTACATGTACTCGGACGGCGACGACTTCCACTTCATGGAGACGGAGAGCTACGAGCAGTTCAGCGTCAGCCGTGAGACGCTCGGCGATGTCGTCAACTTCCTCAAGGACAGCATGCTCCTGGATCGGACCAGCTACGACGGTGAGACGATAGGCGTCGAGCTTCCGGTGACTGCCGATCTGAAGGTCATCGAGACCGAGCCCGGGTTTGCGGGCGACACCCAGACCGGCGCCCGCAAGGCGGCCAAGCTGGAGACGGGCTTCACCGTTCAGGTCCCGATCTTCGTGGTCGAAGGCGACACCATCCGAGTGGACACGCGAACCGGCGAGTACCAGACCCGTCTCTGATCTACACCTGAACCAATTGGGAGCCACTGGGCCTGGGAGGGCCTGTCGTTGAGTCGTACGGGCCCGCCTGATAGCGAACCGCTCTGGGGCGATCTGCCGGTCGATGATTCGGGCGGCAAGAAACCCGGCCGCGTAGATCCGCCGGATTGGGCTTTGCCCGCCTGGGACGCGATCGACGATTCGCCCGTTCCGAGCCGGCCGGCCGCACAACGCGTAGCGCCGCCGGATCCGTCGCCGCTTCTGGTGCCTATGGTTGCCGAATCCACGCTCCGCATCCTCGGCGTGAGTGAGGTCACGCGCGCCGTTCGCGATGCCGTACGGGCAGACGCCGTCCTGCGCGACGTGTGGGTGGAGGGCGAAGTCGGGCGGGTGACAGTCTCATCGGCCGGCCACTGCTACTTCACGTTGAAAGACGAACGCAGCCAGTTGGCCTGCGTCTTCTTTCGCGACGCCCGCGTGGCCTCGCCGTTCGAGGCGCGGACCGGCCTGCGCGTGGTGGTTCACGGACGAATGGATCTCTTCGAAGCCCAGGGCGTCTATCAGCTGTATGTGACTGCGATTCAACCGGCCGGTTTCGGGGACCTGGCGCTCAAGTTCGAGGCCCTCAAGGCTCGGCTGTCGGCGGAGGGGTTGTTTGACTCGGCCCGTAAGCGCCAGCTGCCGTTCCGCCCGCAGGTGATCGGCGTGGCCACGAGCGCTACCGGCGCGGTCTGGCACGACATCTGCCATGTGGTGGCACGCCGCTGGCCGCTGGCGCGACTCGTGCTGTCGGCTTGTCAGGTTCAGGGCGAGGGTTCTGCCGCGAGTGTCGTTGCGGCTCTGGACCGGCTGGCCCGCTGGGGTGAACAGTGCCGAACGGAAGGCCGACCGGACGATGCGCCCGCGGTCGTGATCCTGGCTCGCGGCGGCGGTTCACTGGAAGACTTGTGGTCGTTCAACGACGAGCGCGTAGTCCGGGCCGTGGTGGCTCATCCGGTTCCGGTCGTCTGCGGCGTGGGCCATGAAGTTGACGTGACCCTGGCCGACTTCGCCGCCGACGTGCGAGCGCCAACCCCATCTGCCGCAGCCGAGCTGGTGGTTCCGGATCGCGCCGACGTCGCCGCTGGCGTGGCCGAGCTGGCGCGGCGGGCCCGAGTCAGAGTCTCCGGCAATGTCGCCTCGGCCCGGGGAGAGCTTGCCGCAGAAGGCCGCGCCCTCGACAGGTTGAACCCAGCTGCGCAGCTGGCCCAGGCGCGGGAGCGTGCCGGCTATCTGCTGGATCGGGCGACGCGTTGTCTGCGGGACGAAGTCAAACAGCGGCGTACCAGAGCGTTAGGGCTCTCCGTGCGACTGGCTCCGGCAGTGGATGCAAGGTTGGCGATGGCCCGTATGGCGCTGGAACGAAATGCTGGAGCTTTGGCGGCCCTGGGTCCGCAGGCGACCTTGGACCGCGGCTACGCCATCGTTCGCCGAAGCGGAGACGGCGCGGTGGTTCGCAATCCGGCGGATGTCCCGGCCGGTGAGCTGCTGGCGATCAAGCTCGCGCAGGGCGAGCTGGAGGCTCGAGTCGAAGCCGGAAAGCCGGGCCTGCCCAAGTGAACGAGTTCGTGGCGCCCGTCGGGGTCTTCGTGGCCGTGACCGTGGTTGCATTTGCGGCCTCTGTCAGCCTTGGTATGCTCCTGGGGGTGAGATTGGACCGGGCCATGGAAGCCCGGGCTTCGGCCGGAGATATAGAGTCTGGGCCGGAGCAGCCGGCACCAGCCGCTGAAAGTGGCAGGGTGGAGGATCGCGTTGAGTGAGATTGCCGGCGCAGAGACCGCGGTCGACGTTGCCAAGCTGACCTTCGACGAAGCGCTTTTCGAGCTTCAGCGAACGGTCTCGGAATTGGAGCAGGGCGGTCTGCCGTTAGAGCGATCCATTGCTCTTTATGAGCGCGGCGTGGCCGTACATGAACACTGCGCGCTGCTGTTGGGCCAGGCGGAGCTCCGCGTCCAGAAGCTGCTCGATCGCTCGTCCGGAGCCATCGAGGCGGCCGAGGTCCGATCCTCGGACGTTGCCGATCAGGATTAGGGGACCGGCGCTGCGACCTGTGACACCGGCCGCACTCGGCCGACCGTAACTTCTCAAGAGCGGTAGACTGCCCGGCAGACACGAAATGGGCATGTAACTGCTCGTATAAACGACCACTCGAACAGCAGTGCGCGGACAGGGGATCCGCCGAGGAGAATGTGAAGTTGGCATTTCTGCCCACGCTGCAAGGACCGAGCGACCTGCGCGGACTGACGGAAGAGCAGCTCGAATCGCTTGCCGCCGAGATTCGCGAGTGCATCGTTTCCACCGTCGCCAAGACCGGAGGCCATCTGGGTTCCTCTCTTGGAGTTGTGGAGTTGACGCTGGCCCTGCACCGAGTCCTGGAATCGCCGCGCGACCGGATCGTTTGGGACACCGGTCATCAGGCCTATGCCCACAAGCTGCTCACGGGCCGCTACTCCAAGTTCGGGACACTCCGCCAGTTGGGCGGAATCGGTGGCTTTCCACGCCGAATTGAGTCGGAGCACGACGTCTTCGACGGCGGCCACGCCGGCACCGGCCTCTCGATTGCCCAGGGTCTGGCTACGGCCCGGGATTTGCGTCACTCGATGGAGCGCATTGCAGTTGTCGTCGGCGACGCGGCGTTGATCAGCGGCATCTCCCTCGAGGCGCTCAACGACATCGGCCATCGCCAGACTCAGTTGCTGATCGTTCTGAACGACAACGCCATGTCAATCAGCCCCACCGTCGGGGCCTTCAGCCAGTATTTCTCCACGCTGAAGCTGTCGACTGCCTGGCAGCAGAGCAAGACTGCATACGACAAGGTCGTCGAGTCTCTGCCGGTCGTGGGTCAGCCGGCCCTCAAACTGTCGCGCCGAATCCGGCGCATGGTCGTGAGCTTCGCCCAGCCCGGCCAGCTCTTCGAGGACCTTGGCATTACATATCTGGGCGTCATTCCGGGTCACAATCGACGCGGTCTCGAGCACATCTTCCGGGCCGCCCTGGAGGTTCCGGGCCCGGTGATCGTGCACGTCCGGACCCGCAAGGGCCGCGGCTATCGCCCCGCGGAACGTGATCAGATTGGATTCCACGGCGCCGCGTTGCCGCCGATGCCGGATCTTGCCATCGCACCGACGCCGACGGATGCTCACGGCACCGCCCAGCCGGTTCTCACCGGGCTGGCCCTGGCGCGAGTCGACAACGCCCTTCCGCAGCCGGGCCATTCGGACGATGCGCCGATGGAGCCGACCGGTGTCAACGGCCGCGACGGCGGCGACGGGGCCGGTGGATCAGCGGATATGGGCACACCTTCGGACGACGCCCGAGTCGCAGCCGCCAAGCGGCCGCCCAACTACACGTACCACTTCTCTCGTGAACTGATCGAGTTGGCCCACCAGGATCGCCGGATCGTCGCCATTACGGCAGGTATGCCTACGGGCACCGGTCTGCATACGTTCCAGGCCGAGTTCCCGGACAGGTTCATCGATGTAGGTATCGCCGAGCAGCATGCCGTTGCGATGGCTGCCGGCATGGCCCTCGCCGGCGAGCGGCCGGTGGTGGCCCTGTACTCCACGTTCCTGCAGCGGGCCTTCGATCAGGAAGTCCACGATGTCTGCCAGAACGACCTGCCCGTGGTTATCGCCGTAGACCGAGCCGGTCTTGTCGGTGAGGACGGAACAAGCCACCAGGGCATGTTCACGCTACCGACTCAGCTTCAGCTCCCCACGATGGTCGTGGCCAGCCCCAAGGATGAGCAGGAGCTTCGATCCATGGTGAAGACCGCCTTCGCTCAGGATCATCCGTTTGCTCTGCACTATCCCCGCGACCCGGGCTTCGGTGTCCCGGAGGAGGAGCCGAAGGTTCTCAAGGTCGGAGTGGGCGAGGTTCTTCGCGAGGGCAAGCAGGTCCTGATCATCGGCTTCGGCCCGATTGTGGACCGGGGCCGCCAGGCTGCGGATCTGCTCGAGGCCGAGGGCTGGTCCGTAGCGCTGATGAATGCCCGCTTCGCCAAGCCGCTGGACCGCAAAATGATCCTGGACCAGGCTCGCGGCAAGGCGCTCGTGGTCACCCTGGAAGAGAGCGTCGTAACGGGTGGCTTTGGCGCGGGAGTCCTCGACGTGATCGAGGAAGCTCGCATGGTGGATCCTGCCTATCGCGACGTTTCCGTTCGCGTGGTTGGCATTCCGGCCGAAACATTCGTGGACCACGGTTCGGTCGATCAGCTCCGCGAGCTTCTCAAGCTGGACGCAGCCGGCATCGCCGGCCAGATCCGCGAGACGCTGGGTCTGTTGCGAGTCACCCAGTCGGGGGCTTCGTCGGGCCCCAAGTCGGTGGCCAAACCTGCTATGACCCGTTCACATTCCCGGTAATCCGGCATCTGTGCCGTTTCGGATACGTTCCGGTGCAGCACAAGATGATCCGGGTGTGCCACGATTGAAGCCATGAGTCCAGCCGCAGCCAAACCAACGCGCCAACGCCTCGACCAGCTCCTGGTTGAACGCGGCCTCACCGAGTCTCGAACTCGAGCTCAGGCTCTCATCCTGGGTGGTCATGTGCGTGTCGGCGAAGGTGCCGCGGCCCGTACGGACCGCAAGTCCGGCGATCTCGTGGAAACGACCATCGCCCTGGAGGTTGAGGCTCCGCCGCCGTTCGTGTCGCGCGGAGGACTCAAGCTTCGGGCCGCGCTGGATGCGTTCGGCGTAGAGCCGGTTGGCCTGACGTGCCTGGACGTGGGCTCGTCCACGGGCGGGTTCACGGACCTGCTACTTCAGCGTGACGCCGTCAAGGTCTACTCGATTGACGTGGGGCGAGGACAACTGGCGGAAGCCCTTCGGCACGATCCGCGGGTTATCTCAATGGAGCGGACAAATGCTCGCGCCCTAGGGCCCGGCGTCCTGCCGGAGACAGTTGATCTGGCCGTGATGGACGTCTCGTTCATCTCACTGGATCGGGTCCTGCAGCCGGTGGCGACGTGCTTTGGACCGGGCGGCGGATTCATCGTGGCCCTGGTCAAACCGCAGTTCGAGGCCGGCAAAGGCCAGGTTCGTGACGGCGTCGTTCGCGATCCTCAGATCCACAAGCAGTGCCTGGAGACGGTCGCCAAGTTTGGATTGGCTATCGGCTTGAAGCTGCGGAATGCCGTGGCTTCGCCGCTGACCGGGCCCGCCGGCAACCGCGAATTCTTCCTGGAGCTGGAGGTTCCGGCCGGATACGTGCCGGCAGAGGCCGTCCCGGTAGAGTTGCCGGAGGAGTGGGCGATCAAGTTTGCGGAGCTCGCCGGGGCATGAAACTCGACCGCATCGGCTTCGCCTACAACCCAACGAAAGAGGCGGCGCTCGAGCTGCGCGAACGAGCCGAGGGCTGGTGCGAGATGCGGGGCATCTCGCACTGGGCGGCGCCGGCAGGGGAGTTTGCGGCGCTGGTCGCCGAGCTTCCGGAAACCGGTGCGCTGGTCGTGCTCGGCGGCGACGGCACTTTCTTGCGAGCGGCCCGAGCCGTGGCCGAGGTGGATGTCCCGCTCCTCGGTGTGAACCTGGGCAAGGTAGGTTTCCTGTCCAAGGTTGAATCGCCGGAGCTGGAGACTGTCCTGGGGCAGCTGATCGAGGGTGATTTCCAGATCGAGAACCGGATGGCCCTGCACGCGACGATCCATCAGGCTGGCCAAACGGAACCGGGCGAGACGTTCTTCGCCCTCAATGAGATTGCGGTCGCGCGCGGGTCGCTGGTGCGGGTCTGCCGGCTGGAAGTGGAGATCGGTCCGTCGCACCTCGCGACCTTCACGGCTGACGGACTCGTCGTGTCCAGTCCGACCGGGTCCACCGGATACTCATTCTCCGCGGGCGGCCCGATCGTGGATCCAAGTAGCCGGAACATGATCGTTACTCCGATTGCCGGCTACCTGACCGCGATCCGCACGGTGGTGGTGAGCCCCAGGCATACAGTGCGAATCCGGGTTCTGGACGCGTATGACGTGCTCATGAGCGTGGACGGGCGCGAGGATCGGCGGCTGGCGATAGGTGATGTTGTCTCGGTTTGCGAGATGGACCGGCCGATTCGGCTAATTGAGCCGCTCGGTGCGGTGCCGTTCTGGGATCTGCTGCGTCAGAAGTCGGAGCTGCTGCCGTCATGACGGACACTGCCGAACTGGAGCCGGGCGTGCCGCCCGCTCCCGATCAGACCGGTCGTGATCAGACCGCTCCCGATCAGACCGCGGCCGAGTCGGAGTCCGTCTCCACTGCGGCCCCAATGGCGGCCGGCCGACTGGCGGAACTGAGCGTCCGCGACCTAGCCCTCATCGAGAAACTGCGCATCTCCTTTGAGCCAGGGCTCAATGTGCTGACGGGCGAAACCGGCGCCGGCAAGAGCCTCCTGATCGATGCGCTCGGCCTGGCTTCCGGGGCGCGGGCGGACACGTCTCTTGTGCGGCACGGCTCGGATAATGCGCGTGTGGAAGCGCTCTTCGAACGGCTGCCGGAGCCGCTCATCTGCGTGCGCGAGGTCTCTGTCGCGGGCCGATCCACAGCCCGGATAGACGACGAAGCCGTCACGGCCTCGCGTCTGGCAGACGTCGCCGGGCGGCTCGTGGAGATCCACGGTCAGCACGATCAGCAACGGCTCCTGGACGAGCGCTGGCAGCGCGAACTACTCGATGCCTTCGGCCGCCTCGAAGCGGAGCGGGCCGCGATGGCCGCCGCCGTTGACGCCTGGCGCGCCAACCAGGCGATCCTCGCCGAGCTAGCGCTGGATCCGCGGGAACTGGCGCGGCGGCTGGAGCTGCAGGAGCATCAGGCCGGCGAGATTGAAGATGCGCGCTTGCGCGTCGGTGAGGCCTCGGAAATTGGGGCCAAGCTGGCTGCTGCCCAGCACGCCGAGGCGATCGCGCGCGGCAGCAGCGAGATCCATGAAGCTCTGGCCGGGGAGGGGAGTGGCGCACGCGAAGCGCTGGCCCTTGCCGCCCAGCGGGCTCGCGAACTAACCCGCCTCGACGAACGCTACGCCCCGGTCGCGGAACGGCTGCTGGGACTCGCCGCCGAGCTTGCCGACGCCGCTGCGGAGGCGAACTCTCTTGCGGACAGCGTGGAGCACGACCTTTCCGCCATCGCCGCGATGGAAGAGCGCCTCTCGCTGATCTACTCCCTCGAGCGCAAGTACGGCGAAAACGAAGCGGCCGTGATCTCCTACGGTGAGCGGGCCACGGCCGAGGCGGATCGACTGCGAGCGCTGGAGGAATCGCGCGAGGCGCGACAGGCAGAAGCCGGCCGATTGCTGGCCGAGGTCGCGCGAGTCGGCACCGAGCTCTCCCGGGCCCGAGCCGCCGCTGCCGGGCGCCTGGCCGAGGCCGTTGAGTCGGCCCTGGGTGGCCTTGGGTTCCGCCAGACGTCGTTTGCCGTCGCCGTTACGCGCAGGAATGCCGGTCCCGCTGAGGCTGCAGTTGAGATCGACGGCAGTCGGATCGCATTCGACACCACCGGCATCGACTCGGTGGCGTTCCTGATCGCCCCAAACCCGGGTGAGCCTGCCCGACCGCTGGCACGTATCGCCTCCGGCGGTGAGCTGTCGCGCGTGGCTCTGGCCATCAAGCAGATCCTGGCCGAGGCGGATCACACCCCCACGCTCGTGTTTGACGAGATCGATACCGGCATCGGCGGCCGCAGCGCGGAACCGGTCGGGCGGTCCCTGTGGGAGCTGGCAAGAACTCACCAGGTGCTGTGCGTAACGCATCTCGGGCAGATCGCCGCATACGCGGACGCTCAGTTCCGCATCGAGAAGGTTCAGCGGGACGGCCGAACGGTTACGGAAGTGCGCCGCGTTGAAGGCGACGAGCGCGTCGAGGAACTGGCCCAGATGCTCGCCGGGGCAGAGGGCGGTTCGGCCGCCAGGGCAAGCGCCGAGGAGCTCCTGGAGCGGGCCGAGACCTGGCGGCGGACCACCGGGGCGAACTAGCGGTGGGCAGCCCGCCTGCCGGTGCGGATCGCCTCACGACGGCGATCGACGACTTCCTCATGTATCTGCGCGTCGAGCGAGGATTGGCCGACGCCACGCTCAGCGCCTATCGGGCTGATTTGCTGGACTTTGCCGCCAGCCGTGGCTCGGCCGCAGCCTGGGCCACCTCCGCGGACACACCGATCCACTACCTCAGCATGCTAGGCGCGCCGGCCAAGGGTGGCCGGCCGGCATTGCGAGCCACCACGCTCCGGCGTCGCGCGGCATCCATCCGCGGCTTCTACCGATTCTGTTACGCGGAAGGATTGATCGAAACGGACCTCGCCGGCCGGTTCGACTTGCCGCGCCAGCCGCGCCTGCTTCCTGAGGTGCTCACAGTCGAGGAGGTAGAGCGCTTGCTCGAGATCCACAGCGACGCAACGCCGGTGGAACTGCGCGACCGATCTCTGCTGGAGCTGCTGTATGCGTCCGGTCTGCGCATATCCGAGGCGGTCGGGCTCGATTGCGACGACATCGATCTGAACGACGGGTTGGTCCGGGTTATCGGCAAGGGTGATCGCGAGCGGCAGGTTCCTGTCGGCGAGGTGGCCGTGGCCTGGTTGAGGCGATATGCCGAGGAGGTCAGGCCAGGGTTCCTGGGGGCGGCCGGCGGAGGGCATGGGAACGGCCCGCACGAGACTTCGCACGGCGGCCCCTTCTTCCTCTCGGTACGCGGTGATCGTCTGGACAGGCGCCGAGCCTGGGAGATACTCGTGGCCACGGCCCGGGTCGCGGGTTTGAAAGAGGGAGTCAGCCCGCACACTTTGCGCCACTCTTTTGCGACACACCTTCTCGAGGGTGGGGCCGACCTGCGCATCGTTCAAGAGTTGCTTGGACATGCGAGCATCAACACGACACAGTTGTACACACATCTGACTGGCGAACGGATCAAAGACGTATATGCTCGTGCCCATCCACGAGCTTGACCAAACAGGAATTGCCCGCAGACGAACGGGCACCAGTAAGGAGAGTTGGAATGGGCTACGCGCAATCGTTGCTGGCCAAGGATGAGCACATCGTCTACGAAGGCCGACAGCATTGGCTGGCGCCGTTCGCGGACAGCCTGCGGCCGATCGTCCTCGTTCTTGTCGGGATGCTGGTCCTAGGCGTCGCAATCAACATGAGCTGGACCGGCCCTCTGCTAGCAGTGCCAGGACTCCTGCTGCTCGTCGGCGTCGTGTGGATCGCCATCATCTTGATGACCTGGCGAGCCGAGGAGTACGTAATCACGACGCGTCGAGTTCTCAAGGTCGAGGGGTTGCTGGATAAGAAGAGCGGCGACAGTTCTCTGGACAAGATCAACGACGCAGTTCTGATCCAGGGGATCTGGGCGCGGATCTTCCACTACGGCGATCTCGAGATCCTGACCGCCAACGAGCAGGCCATCGACCGCTACACGATGCTCAGCCGAGTGGTCGATTTCAAGAAGGCGATGCTCAACGCCAAGAACAGTCTCGATGACGGTTTCCGAGGCATCCCCGCGGCCGCAGCGGCCCAGGTGCCCGGCAAGTCTTCATCGTCCGCGGACGTAACCGCAACTCTCGCCCAGCTGGCCGACCTTCGCGACAAGGGCGCCATCACCCCGGCCGAATACGAGCGAAAGAAGGCCGAGCTGCTCGGCCGCATCTAGTCTGGTCACGCGGGGCGGACGTTCCGAGCAGTCGGGGCGTCCGCCTGAGGGCGTGGCGAAGAATCGAGGTCTCTGTTGCATATCAACTCAATCGACCTGGCGCAGGCCGTCATCTTTGTCGGCATGTTCCTGCTCATCAGTGGGCCGGTTCATGAGTGCACCCATGCCTTTGTGGCGTGGCGGCTCGGCGATAACACGGCCAAGATGTTCGGCCGCATTTCGCTCAATCCCATTCGGCACTTCGACCCGATCGGCGGCACACTGCTGGCCGGTAGCGTCTTCCTCAGCCTGATCGCCGGCGGCGCGGGCATCGGCTTTGGCTGGGCAAAACCAACGCCCGTGAACCCGTACAACCTCAAGGGCCGCCACGCTGACGCGATTGTGGCAGCGGCAGGGCCGCTCTCAAACCTAGTTCTGGCGGTCCTATTTGCGGCCGGATTTCAGATCCTGTACCGGAACGGCGTCGCCGCGAACAACACGTCGGCCATCAACATGGTTGAGCTGGTCTTCCGGACCGGCATCATCCTCAATGTGATGCTGATGATCTTCAACTTGCTGCCGATCCCACCGCTCGACGGCTCGCACGTGTTGTTCGACATTCTGGATCCACAGACGTCGCAACAACTGCGCGGTGTCATGAACCAGTATGGCTTGATGATCCTGGTGCTAGTCATTTTCTTCGGCGGGCCGCTCATCTTCTCCGTCGTCGGACCCATAGCCAACTTCCTCGCCGGCGCGACGGTCTTCTAGTTGCCCAACAAGTTGGCCGGGGGCTGGTGGACCGGCAAGATTCGCCGAACGTGGGCCGTCGTTCATGCCGGAGTGGCGGACGGCGAGCGGCAGGAACTGGCCGAATGGCTGACTCCGGCTCAGCTGGGTCTGTTTGACGGGATGACCGTCGCGGACCGGCGGCACGGCTTGGACGTGATGGCGTATCTGCGGGCTTGCGGCGAACCTGGCGCGGCGGACACGGATCTGCTTGTCGCCGGGCTGTTGCACGATTGCGGCAAGGGCCCGCAAGTGAGAGTGATTCATCGGATTACGTGGTCGCTCGGCCAGCACTACGGGTCGTGGATCTGGCGGGCCGCCGAGCATCTGCCCACGTTTCGGGCGGGCCTGGCCGGATTGCGGCAACATGCACAGCGCTCGGCTGAGTTGGCGGAGGCGGCCGGCTGCAGTGCGGCGACGATTGAACTGATCAGGAACCAGGAGGCTCCCACGAACGACGCCGGACGGCTTCTACTCGCTGCCGACGAGGCCAATTGATGGTTGCTATAGCACCGGCGCGAGCCGGCTCGGGTCTGATCGGGCGAATCGGCGCCATGCCCAGGCCCGGTGCCGTGCCCGAAGTCGACTTCGCTGCGGGGCTGGTAGACAGCATTACGCATGTCCGGATGGAAGCCTTCGATGGCCCTCTAGCGCTGCTGCTGGCCGTCATCGAAGCTCGCCAGCTTGATGTCCTGACTGTCCCACTCGGCGGCCTGGCCGAGGCTTACCTGGACGCGCTGGCGACGCTGGAGGGTGACCGGCTCGGGAACGTGTCCGCCTTTATCGCCGTAGCCGCCCAGCTGATCCTGATCAAGAGCCGGGCAATCCTGCCCCGGCCGCCCAAGGTCTCCGCAATCCCTCTGGACGAAGAGCTGGACCCGGAGGCAGAACTGCGAGCGCGGCTGCTCGAATACAAGCGCTTCCGAGACGCGGGTCTGGCGCTGGGCGAACGCTTCGATGTCCAGCGTATGTTCAGGCGCGACGCGGAAGTGGCCGCCAGTGCCGGTCGTGCGGGCGCGCGGCCGCCTGAACGACCGCCGCTACCGGCAAGCGTGCTCGCGAAAGCGTTGGCGCGTCTGGCCACCGTTGTCCCCGTGGCCCCGGCACCGCAGGAGATCGTCGCCCGGACCATCACCCTGGCCGAGCGGACGGCCGTGATCAGGGCCGCCTTGCGTGGCGCGGACATGGTGGTGCTGCAGGACCTGCTCGGCGGAACTCGCGATCGCGTCGTGGTCGCAGTCACGTTCCTGGCGATGCTGGAGCTATCCAAGCGCCGGGAAATCACACTTACGCAAGCGGAACCCTGGGGCCCCATCATTGCGCGCCGACTGGTTGAAGCCGAAGAGAGTGATGAAGAAATCGACGAGAGCCTGGGGGCCTTCGCTTGAGCACTGAGACTGAAGAGATGTTCGCGCCGGATCCGGCTATTCAAGAGGCCGAGGCTGCGGCCGCCGCGCTCGCGGCGCATCCGCCCCTCGGCGAGTTGACGGAAACGCAGCTGGAGGCCCTGCTTTTCGTTGCCGAGCGGCCCCTGACCCGCGCGGAGATCGCTCAACTGGCGGGCGTGGACCGCGAAGTAGTGGATGCCTGCATCGGCGATCTGCATGTGATCCTGGCTGGACGGGGCATCAACCTGGTCGAGTCCGGCGAGCGCGTCGAGTTGGCCACGGCGCCAGAAGGGGGCCGCCTGATCGCCCGCTACGTTGGAGCGGACGCGCCGCGGCTCTCCACACCGTCGCTGGAGACGCTGGCGATCGTCGCCTACCGCCAGCCCTGCACCCGCGCAACGATCGAGCGGATCAGAGGCGTGGACTCGGACTACACGCTACGGACGCTGCTTCACCGCCGCCTGGTGCAGGAGCTGGGCCGTTCGGAAGCGCCGGGCCGGCCAATCCTCTTCGGCACCGGCTTCGACTTCCTGGAGCGCTTTGGGCTCACCAGCCTGGACGAACTTCCGGTTCTCGACGCGCCCGTCGCGGAGCGGCTCTTCGCCGAACCGGAGGAGACCCTGGAGGTTCCCGCCGAGCCCGAAGCGGGGACGACGCTCGGTCTCGAGATCGCCGCACCGACTCCGGCCGCACCGACTCCGGCCGCCGCCGCCGACTCGACTGCGGGCGAGGCTCCTGCGGGCGAGGCTCCTGCGGGCGAGGCTCCTGCGGGCGAGG
>OCZT010001288.1_pt1 | contig 25933 bp, 31 predicted proteins | sample 1539031 | NCBI WGS metagenome assembly OCZT01 (sample SAMEA3539308, study PRJEB22396) | soil metagenome | biome: tundra; feature: field; material: soil | place: USA | collected 2010-05 | depth 0.15 m | reverse complement strand
GCCGCGCCTGGCGGAGGTCCTCCTCGGAAGCGCCCGGCAACAGCCCCAAAAGGCCATAGAGGTCCCCGTCATCGAGCCCGTCGGAATACTGCATCTGGGTCAAGTCTCCGGGGGTGGCGGGGTCGAACTTGGGGGACCTCCTGGCCCGAACGAGCAAGCTCAGTTGAGCTGGTCCGTCTGAGGCTAGCGCATCCCGGCCCGGGGAAGGAGTCCAGCTGGGCCGGGGAACCGCCCGGCCCAGCTGGAACTGCCCCAGCCCGCCCTCTGCCTTGCTCCTCTCAACAGTCTGGACCGGAGTCGGCCGCGGCCCTTCCGCCCATCTCAATAGCCGGGCTGGGAGTCGAGCGTGGCTCCTCCCTCCCTTCAGCGAGGAGTCCGGCGGCGGGTCAGGCCCGGCTCCTCCCACCAGCGAGGAGACTGGCGGCGGCTGGGGCCCCGGGTCCTCCTCTCAGCAGTTATGCGGCGACCCGCCTCCAGCGGGCCGCGGCATATGCGAAGTTGCGACGGGGGCGGGGGGAGCGGTCTGGCACGTGAGCCCGTCAGCCGCGAATTTCCGGTCATCGGTTTCGACGCTCTGACCTGAGGCGCCTCACTCCGTCTCACTGGCAGAAGTGGGCCGGCCCAATAGGTGTTCCGAGAGCAGGTCCGGCAAGGAGACCGGGCGTGGCACTCTCTCTGCTGCCCACTGGCGGCCCCCAAGGCTGACTCGGGAGATGGGAGATCTCCCGGCACATTTTCAGTTGACGGCTAGCAGTCTCCTCGGGGGCTACTCTGTGAGGCGTAGCTTTGCCAGTTCGTTGACCTGCTCGACGGTCTCTACGCTCATGCGCACCCCCCGACCCACCACCACCTGACGCAGCACTTGGAAATACCCCTGGGCGTCCTCCTGCTCCCCGAAGCTAGCGCCCACAACCAGCCCTGGTGGCTGAGGCCGACTCCCCCCGGGAAAACGTCCGTGCACTTCAACGCGCGCTCCAAGTGGCCGAGAAGCGGAACGGCAGGTGGAAGTTCCCCGCCCCCTACGATCGGATCGCTCAGCCAGATGTATTGCCAAGGGCCTGGCAACAGGTCCGGCGCAACAAGGGTGCCGCCGGCGAGCAATGCTCAGAGCTGGCCCTGGAAGCGGACATCCGCGAGTCGATCGGCACCTGGAACCAGCAAGCGAAGCCCTTCGTCTGGGTCACGACCGCCGACGAGATCCTTTCCGGCACCAGTCGCTTTTCTCGGCGTATCGCTGAGACCGGACACTAGCCCTTCGTCATGAAGTCGATCAGCCGGTCGACGCCCTCAAGAAGTTGGCTCTCCGCTGTGGCGAGCGAGAGTCGGATCCAACCCTCCCCCGAGGGTCCGAAGGCACTGCCCGGGGCGACCGCCACCTCGCGCTCGACGAGAAGCCGGAGCGCGAACTCGCGCGCGTCCTCGGTGAACCCGGCGATCCGCACCCAGGCATAGAATGCGCCCTGCGGGTGGGCGTGTTCGATGCTGTGCCGGTCGAGGCGGGCGATGACCGCATCCCGTCGGCGGCGATAGGCCGTCACCATCTCCTCGATGACCGTCTGGGGCCCGCGCAGCGCCGCCAGCGCGGCCATCTGGGTGGGCGCGCTGACGCAGGAGATGAGCGGCTCCTGCAGCTTCCGGGTGATCGGGGCTAGCTCTGGCGGAGCGACCAGGTAGCCGATCCGCCAGCCCGTCATGGCGTAGCTCTTCGAGAAGGTGAAGCAGCTGATCACCCGCCCGGGGTCGGTGACGCTGGCGGTGCTGACGAAGCCGGGCTCGAAAGTGATCTGCTCGTAGGCCTCGTCCGAGACGACGACGAGACTGTGACGCCGGGCGAAGTCGCCGATGGCGGCCAGTCGGTCGGCACCGATGATCGACCCTACCGGGTTGGAGGGAGAGTTGACGATGATGGCTCGGGTTCGGGGCGTCACCAGCGGCTCCAAGTCGTCGATCACTGGGACGAAGCGCTCTTCCCGGCGAAGCGGATACAACCGAGCATCCAGGTGAAGGAGGTGGGTCATCATCCGGTAGTTCGGCCAGCCCGGATCGGGAACCAGGACAGCGTCGCCCGGCTCGGTGACGGCGACCAGCGCGATGTAGATGGCTTCGACGCCGCCCACGGTGACGGTGATTTGGTCGGTCCGCGCCGGGATATGGTTGTTGCGGGCGACCTTGTCGGCGATCGCTTCGAGCAAGGCGGGGATTCCCGCGTTGGGCGTGTACTTCGTCCACCCGCCGCGCAGGGCGTCGGCTGCGGCATCGATGATGTGGGTCGGGGTCGCAAAGTCGGGTTCGCCGACCTCGAGGTGGATGCAGGTCGGCGTCTGCCAGGCAAGGTCCATGATCTCACGGATGCCGGACCGTGGCATCGCGGCCGCCGTTGCCGAGGTCATGGAAAGCATACGCCCCTAAAGAGTCGCGTCGCCATACCGCTCCACCAAGGTCTTCCAGCGATGGTACCAGGAGCGGTATTTGCCGAGTTCTCGGCAGGCTCTGGCAGCCCCAACTTCGCCCGCCCTGGCGGATAGCCGCACACGATGGCAGAAGATCAGGTCATCTTCGGTCACGGCGGTCCCCTACTTCCGGATTGAGATCGCCGAAGGCTGGGCCGCCTGCTTTGCTCCGGGGCACCCCGCTGAGTCCCAACTGTCTACAGATCTTGGGGTGTGTGGCGGAACTCAGGGGGCAGATCTTAGGCGGAGGAGCGACTGTTCGCCTGTCGTCTTCTCAGGGGTTGCCGCCATGATAGGCAAGAAGGGTCCGGTGTCGAAGCTCTTCTATGAGTTCTCACTGGACCGCCGGGTACCCGAGAACCATCTGCTGCGACGGATCGAGGCCCATGTCGACTTCGGCTTCGTGCACCCCCTGACCCAACCCTTCTACTCGTACACCGGATAGCCCTCAATGGACCCGGTGGTCCTCTTCAAGATGGCTCTGCTGGGCTATCTGTACGGGCTGCCCCGTGACGGGCGGCTGGCCCACGAGGTCGAGCTGAACCTGGCCTACCGCTGGCTCCTGGGCTACGACCTGGACGAGGCGACTCCCAATCACAGCGGGCTTTCCAAGGCTCGCCGCCGCTTCGGTCCCGCGGTGTACGAGGAATTCTCCAGCGCGATCGTGGGCCAGTGCGAACAGGCTGGACTGAGCGAGGGGACCACGGCCTTTCTCGACTCCACCCTGGTGCCGGCCCGGGCCAGCAAAAGCAGCCGTTTCCGAGCGCTGGTGCAGCGGCTGCCAGGGCGCTCACAGGACGTTGTGCGGCAACTATGGGAAGAGAACCCGGCCAACGCCGCCAATCCCGTCGACAGCGAGGGAGATGGCTTCGGCGGCCCGGGGAACCACTTCGCGGTGAGCCGGACCGACCCCGAGGCGGGCCTGGTCACCAGGCCTCCCGGAGCGCCACGCTTTGCGTACAAGGATCACTGCTGTGTAGATGGTGGTGCGGCCCGGATTGTGACTGCGGTGAAGGTGACACCGGGCTACGCGCCCGATGAACACCAGTTGAGCCCACTGCTGGAGGCGCACGCCAGCTTGCTCAGCAGGGTGCCGCGGCGGGTGGCGCCCTGCACCAAATACGGGACTCGCGCCAACTACCGGTACTACTTTGAGCGAGGTATCGCTCGAAGTATCCGAATGGCGCAACTGCCCGAGAAGGTGAGGGGATGCAGCACGGATGCCTGCCACTACGACTCACTTCGCGACGTCTACCGGTGCCCGACCCGGCAGCTACTGCGGCGACGGGTGGAGGCCAAGAGTTCGGACGCAGTCATCTACCGAGCCGAGCCAGCGTCCCGCCGAGCCTGTCCCGTTTGAGAGCATTGCGCCACTGGTCCGCCGGGGCGGCGCATTCTCCGGCTCCGCGGCCAGGAGTACCGGGACAGAGCAAAGGAGCAGCTGGCTACGGCGCAGGCGCGCCGCGACTTGCGCCGCCGCCAAGTCTGGATCGCGGGAGTCTTTGTCGACGTCAAAACCCACCGCCGTCTCAATCGGGGTCGCGGCCGGGGCTTGGCGGCCATGACCATCCAAGCGCTGCTCGTGGCCAGCGTCCAGAACATCCAGAAGCTCGCCCGTGCCCACCGGCCGGATGGACTGGCTATGCCGATGGTCCTCCGCATGGCTCAGGAGAACCTATTGACCGTTCCCTGCCTCGCTTGCCTCCCAGCCCTCGCCTAGTGCCAGCAGTTCCGCCTTGCCCTTCGGCAACACACCCCTTGTGAGCTGTTGAGCTTGGATCAAACCTCGAAGGGAGGGTACTATCTGGCCGTGGCTATCCGAGCGGGGGGTTCCTCCCGACCCACGGAGCATCGTGACCCAGTTCCTGCGATCGGGCGCGCCGCGAGCGTTCTGCGTCTCGTCGCGGCCGAAGGCGCGACTCCGCTCGGGCCGAGCGAGCTGGCCCGACGGCTGCATTGGCCCAAGTCTTCGCTCGCAAACATCTGCATCTCGCTGACAACTTCCGGGCTGCTCCGCCGGGTGGACAAGGGCTACCTCCTGGGTCCGGCGGTTGGGGCTTTGGGGGTCGCCTATCGAGCCGGGATGGACGAAGTGACAGCCTTCCACCGAGCCTGCGGGGAGGTTCTGGCGGACCACGCCTATACCGTGCAACTGGCGATGCTAAGCGACGGAATAGACGTCATCTATCTTGCGTGCCACTACGGGACCTCCCCGATTCGGCTAACGTCAGCCCCGGGCTCGAAGCTGCCGGCCACATCAACGGCGACTGGTAAGGCTTTGCTTGCCTCCCTTCCACTGAAGGAAGTCGAGGCTCGACTGGCAGCAGGTCCCCTTCCGCGGCTGACTCCCCACACGATCACCACGGCCCCCGACTATCTCGCAGATCTGGAGCTGGTTCAGAAAAGGGGGTACGCCTTAGACGACGAGGAGACCTTGGCTGGCGTGGTCTGCATAGGCCGGACTGTCCCGCAGACCGACCATTCCCACCGACTGGCCGTCAGCATAACCCTGCTCAAGCCCCAGGCGAACCCTACGGTGTTGGCCGGCCTGGGCAACACCTTAGCTATCCTGACCGACCGCATCGGTGAGGCGTTGGGGGTTGGTCCCGGGACGGCCGCGAGTGCGTTCCAGGCGGGAGCCCTCAGAGGATCCGGTACAAGCTCCAACATCCTAACTTCTACTTCGGAAGCAGGACACTAGACCCTCACCGCTACTGAGCCACCTCGTCGACCGCGACTAAGGTGAGAACGTCCAGATCGCCGTGCCCTACGGCAGGTGGGTAGTATACAATGCTGGCCAGCGACCGTCCGGCTGGACGGGACTACGGCGACGTCTGGGAGGCACGATGAGGGTTGCTCGGCCAGGCACAGTGCGCGAGCCATTTGTCCATCGCCGCGGCCGAACAGCGCTCGTAACCGGGGCGGCCTCCGGCATCGGGCGTGCGACTGCGCTGCGCTTGGCCCGGGAGGGCTACGCGCTCATCCTTCTGGACATAGACGGGGAAGGCTTGAAGCGGACTCGGCGCGCGGCGGCCAGCGACGGGGCGGAAACCCATCTGATGGAGTGTGACCTTAGCCACTTCGATAGACTGCCCGCGCTCTTCGAAGAGGCGTTCGAGCACTATGGCCAAGCGGACCTGCTGGTCAACGTAGCAGGAGTCGGAATTGCCGCCACCACAGTCGATACAGATCCCTCCGACTGGGACCGGTTGATGGCGATCAACCTCACCGCCGTATTCCATACCTGCCGGCTAACGCTCCCGCACATGATCGCGGCCGGGGAAGGCATCATCGTCAATGTCTCCTCGGTCGCCGGGGTGGTTGGGGTGCGGCAACGAGCTGCGTATTGCGCCACCAAGGCCGGAGTTATCGGGTTGACCCGCGCCATCGCGGCCGATCACGCAGGACAGGGAATCCGAGCTAACGCGATTTGCCCCGGCACCGTGGCAACGGAATGGATAGAAAAGATCCTTGAAGGGGCGGAAGATCCGGCCGCCAGCAGAAAGGCGATGGAGGCAAGGCAACTCGACGGGCGTATGGGTACCCCCGACGAGGTTGCTGCCGGTATCGCGTTCTTGGCCAGCGACGACGCCCGATTCGTCAACGGAGCTGCGTTCGTTATGGACGGGGGCATGACCGTCGTCTAATGGCAACGAGGCCTCCTTCTGGGCGCTGTGCGAGATCTTGGGTCGTCTGGAGGGACCCAACAGAGCCGGTGGCTCATGTCCGTAACTAAAGATCACTTCCCGTCCACCAAGGAGTTCGGCCGGCCACTGGAGGCAGCCATCAAGTGACTGTGACTGGATGACCCGAGCGGACCCTCCTCCGACCGATGCCGAGACGTTGGAGGCGGTGCTCAAGGCCGCCGCAATGGCCGCTAGGCCGTGCGCTTCCTCGAATCCAGCGCACAGAGCGGTGCAGCTGCGCGCAATTGCCGACAGACTTGCTGGTGCCGCCGATGACCTGGTGGGCCAGGCTGGGGCTGAGACTCATCTCGCCGAGGGTCGGCTCCGCTCCGAGCTAGACCGAACCACATTTCAGCTCCGGCTCTTCGGACAGGTCTTGGAGGAGGGAGAGTTTCTGGACGTGACTCTGGATCGGGCCGACGCGAATTGGCCACCCGGGCCCAGGCCCGATCTCCGCCGGATGCTGCGCCCCGTCGGCCCGGTGCTCGTTTTCGCGGCCGGTAACTTTCCATTTGCATTCAGCGTTGCCGGAGCGGACACGACGTCTGCCTTGGCGGCAGGCTGTCCGGTAGTCTTGAAGGCGCACCCTGGTCATCGCAGACTCTCTGAGCTAGTTGGGCATCTGGTCACCGCCGCGCTCCGTAGCGCCGGTGCCCCCCATGGGAGCTTCGCTGTGATCTACGGCGACGAGGCGGGAAGAGTCGCCCTGTGCGACGAGAGGATTACGGCTGCCTCGTTCACTGGTTCCTCGAAGGTCGGGCGCATGCTCTTCGACTTAGCTAACTCCCGGCCAGTGCCAATCCCCTTCTACGGCGAGATGGGGAGCCTCAACCCAGTCTTCGTCACCCGGTCCGCCCTCGCGCGTCGCCGGAGCGAGATTTTGGACGGATTCGTGAAATCGTTCACTGTCGGTGCCGGTCAGTTTTGTACCAAACCGGGCGTGCTGGTGGTCCCTGAGGGCCAAGGGGTAATCGAGGACCTAGTCAATCTGGTTTTGGACCTCCCCTCATTTTCGCTTCTTAGCGCCGACATCAACCGTCGCTATGCGTGGCAGTTGGAAGCGTTGCTTGCACATCCGGCGGTAACTGCCTCCCCAGAACGGAGAGCTGGAGGGGATCTAGACCAATTCCCGACCTTGCTGGCGACCACCGCCTCGGATCTGCTCGCGCATAGAGACGAGATGATGGTCGAGTGCTTCGGCCCGGCCTCCCTCATCGTAACCTACACCAGCGATGCGCAGCTCATGGCCGTGGCCACATCGTTTAGTGGACAGCTGACCGCGACGGTCCATGCGGAGGAGGACGATCCGGTCGCCGAGAGCTTGCTGGAGGCTCTGGCAGACCGGGTCGGCCGGCTGTTATGGAACCAGTGGCCGACCGGAGTATCGGTCACTTGGGCCATGCAACATGGAGGCCCGTATCCAGCGACCACGGCGCCCGGGTATACATCTGTCGGCCCCGCAGCCATAGCCCGGTTCTTGCGGCCGATCACGTACCAGTCGGTGCCAGCCTCACTGTTGCCGGCTTCCTTGCGCGACGATAACCCTCTAGGCCTGCCCCGACGCGTAGACGGACAGCGGGGGGGTTTCCAAGTCGCGACCGATCCGGAGTCGGGAGAAATCTAAGTGCACTTGGTTCGCTACGCGCAGCCCGACGACATGTCCGTGCGCATCGGGGTTCTAGACGGAGAGATCGTCCGGCCGGTCGAGGTCGCGAGCATGGGGGCGCTCCTGTCGCTGTCCCTGGCTTCGATCCGGGACCGGCTTAAGCAGACCGGTGCCGATCGGCCGGTCGGGGAGGTGGTGCTCCTGGCTCCCGTCGACGGCCAGATGGAGGTATGGGCTGCAGGGGTCACCTATGCGCGGTCCCGGTTGGCGCGGATGGAGGAGAGTCAGCAGTCTGATATCTATGACCTCATCTACGGAGCTGACCGTCCCGAGCTATTCTTCAAGTCCACGCCGTGGAGAGTGGTAACCCACGGTCAGCCCATCGCGATTCGCAGCGACTCCTTGCTCAATGTGCCCGAAGCCGAATTGGCGGTAGTGGCCAACGCCTACGGCGAGATCATCGGGTACCTCGTCTGCGACGATGTTTCGTCTCGAAGTATCGAAGCTGAGAATCCCTTGTACCTACCGCAAGCCAAGATCTACGCTGGGAGTTGCGCTCTGAGCTCGGGAGTCCGGCCGGCATGGGAGGTTGACGGGACTGATCTAGTCATCTCTGTAGAGGTTCTTCGCGGTTCCGAAGTGGTCTGGGCCGACGCGACAAGTACATCCCAGCTTCGCCGACGGCCGGCCGAGCTGGTGGACTTCTTGTACCGCGAGCAGTCCTTTCCCCAGGGCGTGGTTCTTTCAACCGGTACCGGACTCGTTCCCCAGATCGAATTCACACTCATCGCCGGGGACATTGTCAGTATCGCTATTGCCGGTGTTGGGAACTTGAGAAACCACGTTCTGCTTGGTCAGGAATTCCGCCAAGCCCAAGCGTCAGAGTGGTCGGCTGGCGCGGACCCGTCTAGGGCGGCGGCGAGTCCCCACTGACCGATTATGAAAACGCAAAGTGCTTCCGATCCAGAGATCCCCCGCTGAGCCTTTGTGTACCGACCGAATGTGCGTCCGGTCGAGTCTTCGCCATGACCGGAGGGGGGCGAGACTGAGTTGGGGTTCGGTGCGAAGGTTGACAATTATGGGGCGCACGTCCGTATGTTTGGGCTGATGTTGCCCGCGGTTCGTGCCGAGGCGGCGGGCGTCGACTCACTGTGGCTGACCGACCACGTGCTCATGAAAACCTCGACCAAGTCGTCATTTCCTTTCTCGGATGACGGCGCCGCCCACTGGAACCCGGACGACCCCTGATTCGATCCCATTGTGTCGCTTGCCGATATTGCCTCGGCGACCAGCACGGCTGAGATCGCCGTTGGGGTTCTGCTGGCCGTTCTGCGTCACCCTGTGGTGGTTGCTAAGCAAATGGCGTCGGTGGACCGTCTGACTGGCGGCAGGGTTGTTCTTGGGGTTGGAGCTGGCTGGCTGGCGGAAGAGTTCGAAGCGCTGCGTGTCCCGTTCGCGCTGAGGGCGAACGTCTGGACGAATGGACGGCATTATGTCGGACTTGCTGGACGGGTCGAACTAAGGAATTCAAGGGGCGGCACTACCGATTGCCCGCGGGGGTCCTCTGCTACCCGACTCCCTCGAGGGCCGTTCCGTTGCTCGTTGGAGGCATCTCGATCGCGCTATCAGGCGTGCCGCACTGATCGGTGACGGCTGGATCCCGCTGCTCCGAGCTTCTGACGACGTCGTGACAGTGATTGGAGATGGCCTTCGTCGCGCCGCGGCCAGTGCCGAAGCGGCGGAGAGACACCTTTCGCAGTGGCGATGCGCGTATATCCGGTTCCCGATCGCAGGTTGCCCCTATGATTGTCGAGTTGGACGCGCCGGGCGTCACGGACGTGGTTGTCGATGTTGACTACGCCTCTCCCGAGGGCCCAGATGAAGCGATCGCGATCCTGCGTCGAGCGCGGTAGGAACCGAAAGCGTCTCCTCAGCGGAAGGGATACCGGCCTAAAGCAGATCGGGGTGTGGTGCCCGAAGCAGCTCAGGTGAGCTTCTTCGAACTGCTGACAAAGCAACCTGCTCGGGGCTGTGAAGTCACGTCTGCCCGCGGCGTGAGCGTCAGACCAAGTCTGGAAAGCAAGATGGTCAACGGATTGACCAGCGGCCTGGTAGTTCGCACCTTGGGAGCAGGTTAGGGGATACTGAAAGCAACCATGACCGGGCCCGCTTCTGGGATGATAGGCGGGACCCTCCGGTTCTTGTCCGGGCGCACCTTGCACGTTCACCGCACCGGCGGCCCGGAGTGAGCGCCCCGGGCTGTAGCAGGTCAGGGACGTTATCACCGCCACAGTTCTGGGACTTTGTCAACCGGTCTGTCTCCGCGGTCCTCGCCCGGGATGATTGGCCCGCGGCTTCCAGGGGCTGGGTTGGCGGAGTTCTCGTGGTCCCTGGTGGGACGACCAGCTTGACTGCGGAGGTCGCCTCGGGCGGGTGAGATTGCCCAGCCGCAGAGGCCGGGGTGTCGGGGTGGGCTGGGTAGCGGCCAGGCAGCGGCCCTCGTGGAAGACCGCAGAGTGCGGTCGAGCCGCTGCTGGACTTCAACTCGGGCCTAGGCCAGGCTCAGAGGTCCTGGCCTGTGGATGTCAATGAACTGCGCATCGGAGCGCACGGTGTGGTCCAAGGCCACCACCCGGTAGAACTTGAAGCAAAAGAGAGCATCCAGATCCCGGGACCGCAGCCGCCAGGCCACCTCTGGGTCCAGGGCGGCAATGGCGAAGTGGCAGTGATGGCGGGTGATGTTCTTGGCCCAAGCAACGTTCGCGGCCGCCATGGTGGCCGCATCTTGCCGCCTCAGCTCGCGCGAGCGTCGGTCCTGGAAAGTTTCCCCAGAGCCGCTAAATGCTCCCTTTGGCTTGGGGCGGGCGGGCCAGGATCACCTCCACATGCAGCTCTTCAAGGCTGGGCTCCTGCCTTTGGGTCCTCACGGAGATCCCGTGCCGGTCCGAGTAGAGAGCCAGCGACACCGCTCGGTCCTCCATCACCTAGCGCAGTAGTTGGCAAGATCCCCGGGCGTCCTCCCGGTCTCTGAAGTGGCTCCCACCAGCAGCCCCGCGGCTTCGTCAATCGCCCCCAACAGGGTTAGCTAGAGACCTCTGCCCTCAGGCCAGTCGTGGCGGCTGCCGTTCACCTGCACCAGGCAACCCTCCTTGGCCATCCGGTCCCGCCGGTGGTGGGCCCGGGCCGGTCGCCCCTTGCGGATCGCCGCCATCCCAGCCCCCGCAGCAGCCGGTCCACGGTGGCTCTGGAGAGATGGATCGCCTCCCGCTCCGCCAGCGTCTCAGCGGGGTGGCGGCCGTCGAAGCCCTGGTAGATCGTCTGGGCCAGCTCTCCGGTCTACTGCGTTCGCCGGCCGCTTGCCCGGTTGCCGTGGGCTAGGGCGCCGGCTTCATCTCGCCGGTGCCTAGGCCGGAGCCGCTGTGGCTGCCTCACCGAAACCCCCGCATCCACCAGTTGGGCCTCCTCAACCACCGTCACGCCTCCAGATGGTTCAGCACCACCAGCCGTCGCTGCTCCGCTCCGCAGAAGGTCACGGTCTCTTCTTTCATGGCCGGACAGAATCCCTGAACTGATAGGGGCGGTCAGATTCGCTGAACTACAAAAAACTACAACACCCAGGCTTGACAAACGCGGCGACCTTGTGCTAAATGTTGGCTGGCGTGCCAAATGATGGACGCCGACCGTTCGTCGAGGTCACCCGAGATGGCCCAGGGAAAGGCAACTCGAAGTGGCCTAGGCGGAAGGACGTCGCTGCTGTGAAGCGTGCTGTGGTCCCGGGAGTTCGAGCCAAGACGTGCTTTAGTCGGCCGACCAACTCACAGAGGGTGACATGACTGGCGCTCCTCAAGGGTCTGCTACTCCGGCTCATCACCAAGGGCCTAACAACTGGGGTCGCTGGGGGCCGACTGATGAAGTCGGCCGAATCAACCTCCTCGGGCCTGAGGCTGTACTGGCTGCTGCATCGTGCATCCGCACGGGAAAGCGGTTTTCGCTTGCCCTGCCGCTGTGTTCGCCCGGAGGCGATCCTTGCCTTCCAGGACGCATGCCAGCCAGCCATTTCATGATCCAAGACGAGGGAGACTACCGCGCCGGTGTGACCGAGCCCCTAGAGGGCGGCATGAAGTTCACCGAGGATACTCTGATGCTGGCCTGCCATGGAACGACACACATGGACGCGCTCGGTCATGCGTACGCTGACAGCCGCATCTACAACGGCTACAGCGCGGATACGACGACCGGTGGGCTGCGCCGCGCGAGCATCGAGGCGCTGGCGCGCAACGGCGTCGTTGGCCGGGCCGTGTTGGCCGATATCGCCACACACGAAGGGGTCCGCAACCTTCCGATGCACCACCAGATCAAGCTAGAGGATATCCTGGCCACCCTTGAAAGCGAAGGTATCGCCCTCCGCGGCGGCGACATTCTGTTGCTCCGTACAGGTGTGTTCCGAATCTTCTATGAGGAAGGACCAAAGGCCTTCTACGAGGATTTTGACGAGCCGGGGGCTACATACGAGCCTGCGCTGATTGACTATTTGGCAGAGGTCGACGTGGCCGGCTTCGGAACCGACACTCTTTGCAATGAGCAAGCGCACTCCTCGACGATACCGGCCGACTTCCCCCTCCATGTTGCGTTGCTCCGCAACCTAGGTATCACATTCCACGAAGCGTTGTGGCTGGAGGATTGGGCTGAGGACTGTAAAGGCGACCGACAGTATGATGCCTTTTACGTTGCGGGTCCCCTACGACTCGTCCGCGGGACCGCGGCGCCCATGAACCCGATCGTTATCAAGTAGCAGGGAATGAGGCACCTCCACCTATGACTGGCAGTACGGTTCGCAGTCCGGGCAGATCAAGCCGGGATCCTCATCGCGTGTCGCCAGCGCTTACGCCCACAGCGCTCCAGGAAGAATTGGCGGCAAGTTGGCTCCCGCCGTGTCAGTTGAATCGTCCATGGCTGCCGATGTCACCTCCAGAGCAGACGCCGTTGGCTGAAGGCCGCTCGCGAATCGCTGACACCGGCGGCGACTCATCACCGTTCTGCTCAGAAGTTCAGTGTGACTTCCGTGTCGCTTGACATTCCAGCCATCAGATCCCGTTTCCCAAGCCTCGGACGAGCGCATGAGGGCCGTCCGGTGGCCTACCTGGATGGCCCTGGAGGCTCGCAGGTAGTCGACGTCTGCATCGACGCTACTGCTTCGTACTTACGGCGTGGGACTGCAAACCTTCATGGCGCATACGTCACTAGCCAGGACAGTGAGAAGGTGCTCGCCGACGCCAGGACGGCGGTGGCGGCTCTGGTCGGGGCAGTCCCGAACCAGATAGCCTTCGGCCAAAATATGACAAGTCTCGCCTTTGCGGTCGCCGAGGGACTTTCCTCATCATGGTCCGAGGGGGACAATATCGTCGTGTCGGAACTTGACCACAGGGCCAACGTCGACCCCTGGATTCGAGCCGCGGGCCGACGTAGCGTTGAAGTGAGATGGCTGACGGTAGATCGTGACAGCCTAGTGCTGGACCTGGACCGGCTTGAAGGGGTGATCGATCAGCGGACCCGGCTGGTAGCGATCGGGCTAGCGTCCAATGCCGTAGGCACGGTCACCGACGTAGGTGTGGTGGCTCGGGCGGCAGCTGCGGTGGGCGCAGTCGTCGCAGTCGATGCTGTCCACGCGGTGCCCCACCTCCCGATCGACCGCGATGCGCTGGGCGCCGACGTGTTGTTTTGCTCGGCTTACAAGTTCTTCGGTCCCCACGTGGGCGCAGTCGCCATCCAGAGCCCCTTGTTTGAACGACTCGACTGCGCGAAGCTCGTTCCGGCACCGGACACTCCTCCGGGTAAGCTGGAAACCGGTACGCAGAACTTCGAGGGGCTTGCCGGATTGGTCGCGGCGGTCGGCTACATCGCGTCGCTCGGCACTGGTCCCAGCTTGCGTGATCAGCTGAGAAGCGCTATGGCTCTCATCCAGGAGACCGAGACCGAGCTAGCTGCTCGTTTCCGCACAGCGCTCCGCTCCCTGCCGAGAATTCACATGTACAGTGCGGGTCCAGAAGTTGAGAAGACGCCTACAGTTGCCTTCACGGTTCAAGGGACCAGCCCGCGAGCCCTAGCGACCCATCTTGGTCGGCGGGGAGTATTTGTAGGTGATGGGGACTTCTACGCGACCACCCTGGCTGAGCGGCTCGGGATCGCCTTAGCGGGCGGGTGGGTCAGAGCTGGCCTTGCTCCCTACACGACATGGGACGAACTGACGAGGTGCATCGCAGTGGTACAGGAATTCGTGGAGGTGCCGGTTTGATTGCGCCAGATTCGAGGCGGCCCTAGGAAGTTACGAATCGGCGACATCACGGTTGTAAACAGTTTCAGGGGGGACTAAACATTATGGCTAGCGGAGTACAAGGTGCGACCACTGAGGTGGTAAGACAACCGGCATTTCGACGCGAAGTAACACTCTGGGAAACAGTCGGACTATCGATTGCCGGAGCGTCACCGACGCTGGCCATGGCCTTCTCAGGCCCTGGCATCGCGGTGCTCGTGGGGCGGGCCGCGGCGTTATCATTTGTCTTTGCCGCTGTAACCGTCCTGTGCATCGGTTACGCATTCATGCTCCTAGCCCGCAAGTACAACAACGCTGGGAACGTCTATGGATTCGTCGGCGAATCCATAGGATCACGCTCGGGGTTTTTCGCCGGCTGGGCAATGGGACTGATGTATTTCGTATTCGTTCCGGGCTCGATCGCGGCGTCAGCCTTTTTCGTCCTCTCACTTGTAAACACATTCGGCTGGATGAAGGGCGATAGCTATCTGATCTTTGCGATTCCGATCACGCTCCTGGTATACGCGGGCGGCGTTGCCTTCGTCAGGCGTTCCACCAGAGTGCTGTTGTATATAGAAGCCGCTTCGGTTTGTCTGCTTACCGTGATCATGATCATCGTCCTTGTCAAGGTTGGCGCTGGTCATGGACTGAACGGTGGTCACCTCACCCTGAGCATCTTCCAGTTGCCCACGGGCGCAAATATTCACGACATGGTTCTTGGCGCCGTATTTGGGTTTATCGCTTTCACGGGATTTGAAGCGGCTGGGGCGCTCGGAGAGGAAGCGCGTAATCCGGAGCGGGCTGTCCCTCGAGCAATCGGCATATCGGTGGTGACGATAGCGATCTTCTATGTGGCGTGCATCGCCGTCCAATCTCTTGGCTTTGGAGCGACGAAGAGCGGAGCGGCCGCTTTCGCTAGCTCGAGCGGCCCGCTTTTTTACCTTGCCAACGCGTATGTCGGTCCGGTGTTTCGCGACATTATACTGGCGGGCGCTGCATTCAGTGCCTTCGGTGCGGCTCTCAGCGAGGTCATCGCGGGTGCTCGCTTGGTGTTCGGGATGACGCGGGACGCTGCCCCGACATCGATGTTTGCACGTCTCACTGGTCGCACGGGTATTCCGGCACGGGGCGTTATCCTTGTGATCGGAATCAATCTAATCTGCCTTGTCATTCTTGGTGGCTTCCTGGGTGCCAATGGCTTCACTTCATGGCAGTATCTCGGGACTCTGGGGACGCTAACTATCCTCGTCGGCTACTTGCTGGTGGCCCTCGGAGCGGCCCGCGCTGTGATCAACGGGCGGCTGGGTGTCGCAAGGTGGCGTGGAGCAGTTCCGATCCTTGCGGCGGTGGCCATCCTCTTTACCTTCTATAATGAGCTGATTCCAGCTCCGGCATTCCCCTATAACATTCTGCCGTACATCGCACTGGTTTGGCTTCTCGCCGGCTTGGGACTCATCGTATTTGCACCTGGGCTGGCTCAGCGGGTTGGAACTGGTCTGCTGCGCGACATCAGGCGGGCACGAGAAGCTGCCGCCGGGGACCAGGATGCCGCGGCAGCCGGACTCTCGTCTGCTGGCAATCCGTCGCAACTTGGGGGGCCGGGAGCGAGTTGAGCAAGTCTTGTGTGGGGCCAGTACGATTCCGGCGAGTACGTCGCGACGGTCCGGCGGACGCTGCATGGACGCAGTGGCGAGCTGGAGAGTTCATATCTTGAACTTTCCTGAGACGAGGGCGGCGCGCGATCCTCATGTTGGAGTGCTCTCACACCGGGGTGGGTCACTGTGACGGGCTGGTAACGGGGGTGGGGTGTCGGGCTCGGCGGTCGGCGTTGCCGACCGCCGAGCTGCCAAGCGCTGCGGTTCAGGTGAAGGGCACAGCGCACGGCGATTGGGGGGGCACGGAATTCGTTGGACGCCCCGGTACGCGCGCTGGCGGTCGCGGTCACGCCGTAGTATCTCGCACCGGGCGCCAGGCGGTGGCGAGTAGTGGCCGAGGGACGCGGGCCCCGAGATGAGTTGGGGGGCTGTGGGCCAAGGGGGTCCGCCTAGCGGAGTCTTTGCCGCGATGGCCACTCCCCTTGACGGTGAGGGACGCCTAGATCACCCCGCGCTAAACCGTTTACTTCAGCACATTCTCAGCCATCCGGTCCAAGGCCTGTGCCCCGCGGGTACGACCGGTGAAGGACCTCTGCTGTCGCGGCAGTTCCGCGCCCGACTCACTGCCGCAGTCGTTGATTTGGTCCCCACTGGGACGCCCGTCATTCCGGCCGCGGTCGCCACTACAATTTCAGCAGTGCAAGAGGACTTGAGAGCCTACGCTGACGCGGGGGCGTCGGCGGTCCTCGTAGGTGTGCCTTACTATTATTTGCTGGGCGACGCCGCAATCTTCCGCTGGTACGAGGTTCTAGCCGAGGACGCGAAGGTTCCCCTACTTCTCTACAACATTCCGTCGAAGACAAAGCTAACTATCTCTCCCACGGTGATCGAAAAGCTGGCGACTCATGAGCAGATTGCCGGAATGAAGGACTCTAGTAAGGATCTGGAGTACTTTCAGCGGGTTCGTGAAGTGACGTCTTCCGCTAGGTTCTCGCTGTTCTCTGGGAGCGATACGCTGCTTATCGCGAGCGCTTATCTCGGCGGGGACGGATTGATTGGGGCTGCAGTCAATCTTGTCCCGGAGCTAGTGACTCAATTGTGGTCGGCCGCACTGGACGGGCGGCGTGACCTTAGTCGCGATTTGCAGCGGCGTTTGGTCGAGATAGTAGAAGCGTGTCGAAGGGTCGGGTCCCCCGTCGGGTGGAAAACCGCGCTCTCGCTGATGGGAGTCTGCGCACCTCATCCCGCGTTTCCACTGGAGCCAGCCAGTTTGGCGGCATCTAATCGCCTCGCCGGCGAGCTCCGTGAGCTTGGGGTTGTCCGGTCGAAATAAGCAACCTGACCGTGCGACCGGAGAGGAAGGCGGTCGTCATTGCCCCCTCAGTGATGGTAGGGTGCTTTCGAATCGCAGTCGCGGTCAGAAGACGGCGATCGGATTGACGGGAGAACCTGTCCCGTGGATGAGCATCAGCGGAGCCGTGACAAAGAGGAAATCCCAGCGGCCTTCCTCCTCGCAGGCGTGTGAAAGGGCCTCGAGGCCTAGGCAGTCCATCAGTACGACTCCCATGGCGGACATCGCTAGCACGTGGATCGGGTACTCTATTCCCTCCACAAGACTCGGGACCGTGTCGCTGTCCCCATCTGATCCCATAGCTGCGACGCACCGCGAGTGAACCCATGCCATTGCGCCAGGGTGGAATCCGACCTTTGCGGTCGCCGCATTCCACGGTCCTAGTTCTGCGCGCCGGCGGTGGTAGCCTGTGCGACACAGTAGGATGTCGCCATCGGACACACGCACCCGTGCGGCGGTTTCGGCTTGCTCGAGATCGCGAGTGGTAACGGAGTCGCCAGGTTCCAGCCACTTGATTGCTCGAGAGCGGGGAATGTCGAGGAGGACGCCTCGACTCACCAAAGCGGGGCCGAGGCATTCGACGCCAAGGCGGCGCGCCCCGTCCGAGGTGACCGAATCAGCGGGCACGCCATTATAGAGTTGGCCCCGGAAGGCCACGTGGCACAATGCGTCGATGTGGGTATGTGCATCGCCATGATAGTCGACGCCTATGAAGTCGCGCGCGAACTGAACCTCGTCAGTTGACTTCAAATTTGGAAGAGCGATCATGCGGTGTACAGCGGGCGACGGGTTGTCGGGACCGGATACCGTGTCTAGCGGGAGGCCCAAGCCGACGGTGCGACCGGTACGGACACCACGCGTCGCACGGATCACGTGCTGCGGGGTGATGAAGTTCAACGCTCCCCTTGAGTCGTCAGCCCCCCAACGCTCCCAGTTGCTGACCTCCCGAAACAGTATCTCGAATTCGGTCTGCGACACTCGACCATCCTGAGGAAGAGCGCTGATGGAGGACAACTATGGTTCCTCCGCTACCTGTCTGAATCCGCGCGCACTGGCGGGGTGTACGAGCAGGGCCAGGGAGGCGAGATGGTCGGAGTTGGCTGTTGTCGGTTTGGCGGAGCTGCCCGCAGGAAGCGGGAGGCGCACGGATGCCTCCCCGGCCACTCGGGCCCAGATCGCCGCGACACTCCGGACACTCAAGTCACTTGATCCGGGCTGGCTCGTGCCCACCGGCCAAATAAGTCCAGGACGCTCTCGGAGGTCATGACTACTCCTAACCGTACAGCCAATATCGGATATCATAGCGAGATTCAATCTCCGTGGTACAACTCCGGGCGATTAGCCGGGGACGCGCCGTCTCTGGCAGAACATCGATTCGGGAGTCACGCGCGGAGCGAGCGAGCTGAAGGCGTGTGGACTAGATCTACTTGTGCGAACGGTTGTTGATACGGTTCACGCGGGCAGACGTGGTGTGGGCCCAGTCGTCGTCGGTGCGGCTCAGCGGTCTGTCAAGCACACGGATCTGCTGTCCGCCACTGGAGGAGAGGCTGCCGGAGGGCCGCTCTCGGAGTAGGGTTCTGTGCAAGCGTTCCACGTGACGATTTGCCAGAAGTGCCTCACGGCCGGGCGGCATTCCAGTTCAGCCCTGGGCTGGTGGACTACCAAGGAGACCCCCCGCTCTACTGCTATGCCTCCCGTCCCCGCCGACGTCCTTACTCTCGAGACCCCTAACGCCCTGCCGGCACGGCCATAGTCGAACATTTCGGCTCGACTGGGAGGGCCTCCGGCCACACGCCGGACGCTGTCAGCCGAGATCCCGGTCTAGGATTCGGTATGTGGGTATCTCAATATCTTGCAGCTCACTACCCAAAACCGCCCACCGCGACTCCTCCCCTTGCCATCTAGGTCTACAGACACTACACTAACGATTGGCTGTATAGGCGCTGGCATGGCGACCTAGCTGGCACGGTAGGCGCGAGCGACATGTTCGCCAGCGGCAGAACTCTAGGTAGCGATGCGGACCGGACCAGCGCTAGGCGACCGGCTTCGCACGTACCCGAATGCATCTTAACCGGAGGAAGTCATGCCAGCGATTAAGGTGGCCTTCAACGGCGCGACAGGGGCGGTCGGCCGCGAGCTAGTCCCGGCTATCTTGGAGAGTCAGGACTTCGCTCTCGTCGCGGCCCTCTCCCGGACGAGACTCGGCGAGGATGTGGGCTTGGTTCTCGGAGTTGGCGAGACTGGTATCGTGCTCCGCGATGATCTGCGCGATGCGGTCCGGGATACCGAGGCCGAAGTGCTCATTGATTTCTCGTCCCCATTGGTATCGGCTTCGGTTTGCATACTCGCCATTGAGCTGGGCATGTCGGTTGTCTTGGGGACGACAGGATTGGCTGATGACGCACTTCTAGAAATCGGGAAGCTTGCTTCTGAACACCAGGTGGGCGTCTTTAGCGCGCCTAACTTGACGGTTTCCGGCCAGTTGATGTTTCGATGCGCGGAGCTCGCACGCCCGTATTTCGGGAGCGTGGAAGTAATTGAGGGACATCTTCCAACCAAGGCTGATGCCCCCTCGGGCACTGCTACCGAAACGGCAGCACGCTTGAATCAGATAGTCGCACCGGTGCCGACGGCGGATATGACGAGCGTGGGTCCTCCGGCGGCGCGTGGCGCGCTAATTGGTCAGGTCCGTATCCATAGCGTGCGGCTGCCCGGAATCTATTCTCATCAAGAAGTGCTGTTTGGCCGGCCAGGCGAGTTGTTCGCGATTCGCTACGAGCAGACTTCGAACCAACCGTTGGTCGGCCCAACATTAAGGGCTGCGCGACTCATTCTTGGAACTCGAGGACTAGTCTACGACCTTCCAGCCATCTTTGATCAGGAGTAGGAAGGTCGCGCTGCTTTCCATGCTTCCACCACGGGGAGCCACCACTTCTTGAGGTCCTGGTAACGGGATGGAGGCCTCATGTCGATCGAGCGTGAGCGGCTACCATTTGCTTCCTGTGCCAGCGTGCCACGCGCCGCCCGTAAATCCGGCGGCTCGTATACCGCTGTCGGCGAGGGGCCCCCGGTGTTTCTCTAGCCACCCCTCGATCGCCAGTACCGCTGAGTTCAGCCCATACGAAATTCGCCCCGCCCGATGTGCTCAGTCTCAGCCAGCATGAGGACACCGTCGTCCCCGTGGGCTGCTCATTGCGAGACATCCCAGGTGCCCGCGCCGAGGTCGCGCTCATGGGTGAAGGTGAAGCTGTGCGGGAAGGTACCCGAGGAGGAGGGAGCGAGCAATCCGTAGTCGGGCAGCGCTTGCCCTGCCGGCGCGTGGCGGACATCAGCACTGTCGCGGACTCTCCGGGTGGTCGAGGGGCACGCGCGACACGGTGACGGCCTTGTTGGTCCACGGTGGTCTGTGTCGGAGCGCCGCCGAGATCGCCTTGGTCGTTCGCTAAGCTTCTTAACCGAAGAGGCTGAGCCACGGTGCTGGGGAGGCTCCTGGCGCGGGCCACGGTGTGGGCGTCCCAGAAGGCGCTCCGGAGGCAGGCCACGCTCTGCGATGATGAGGGTATCGAGGAGGTGGTCGTCGTCAGCGGGGATTAGCGATTTTGCTCTATCCAGCACTGACGTACTCATTCTGGGCCTACGACCTCATCTCTGCCGCCAGTATCGCTGCTGCCAGGGTGTGCTTCCTCAGGCCATTCAGCCGCGCCGGGACATGAGCGACGCTCGAATTCTCCGGACGGTCGGTGGTGCGCTCTCTGCCACGCGTCTTGACTGAGCCACCGCGTAGCCCGATAATCTACCCGATGGTCCTAGGCCTTCTCCGCGAGGACTCCGGCTCAGGCGCCTGGGGCGGCTCCAGGTGAATCTATCCGACCCTCGCCAATGGTAGACTGCGACTGCGGTCCTGTTAAGGGCGATCTCCTAATATTGAGTGGGGGCCTCTGACTGGTCATGGGTCTGCGCAGTCTCGCGGAAGCGTCGTCCGAACTTCGAGATATCGCCGCGCGTCCCTACTTCAGGAGCCTGGCGAGCGACGATCTGACCGAAATAGTAAGCGCCGATAGACCTAATGCTCCCAATCTATTCGCTGCGGACCTCTTCTTTCCGGTGATGGTTATAAAGAAGCGCCCTCTGGAAGGGAACATTGCTAAAATGGCGACTTGGTGTCGCAACCAGGGCGTCCTTCTCGCCCCGCACGCGAAAACGACAATGGCGCCACAAATCGTCGCCCTACAATTGGCAGCCGGCGCATGGGGAATCTCGGTCGCAACAATCAGCCAGGCCCGAGTATTTAGGCAATTTGGCGTGGGCCACATCCTGCTCGCCAACGAGCTGGTGGATCGCGCGGCTATCGATTGGCTTCGCCGAGAGCGTCAGCAGGATTCCTCTTTCGACTTCCTCTGCTATGTCGACTCCAAAGACGGGGTGCAACTTCTATCCGAAGGAATGGGCGAAACGTCTGCTCGTAGACTATCGGTTCTAGTGGAGATGGGCGTCGCTCATGGCCGGGCAGGGTGCCGGACTCCCGCACAGGTCTTGGACATCGCTCGTGCGGTCGCGGCGACGCCCAATTTGGAGCTGCGGGGGATCGCCGGATACGAGGGCGCGGTAACGCATGAGGTGAGTCCGGAAGGGCTCGCCGCAGTGAGACGGTATTGTCGTCTGCTGCGCGAAGCGACTGACCGCGTCCAGTCCGCCGGGCTCTTCCCGCGCGACGCAGGCCTGCGCATAATTTCCCTCGGCGGGAGTGCGTTTTTTGACGTTGTGGTTAGTTCCCTTGCAGAGTGGGCAGCGGCTGCTGGTTTGACCGTGATTCTCCGGAGCGGCGCTTATGTAAGTCACGACGTCGGTATCTACAGAGCTTTGTCCCCGTTTGGGGGTCGTATTTCTGCGGTTGGACCGTTCGAGCCCGCACTCGAGCTCTGGGGGGATGTGTTATCACGTCCAGAAGCTAACTTAGCAATAGTCGGGGTGGGGCGCCGCGACACGTCGTGGGATGAGGGCTACCCAGTGCCGACTTTGGTTCGGCATCGTGGTGATCCATTACCATCAGGGTTAGTGGGCTGGGTGGTCAGTAAGTTGAATGATCAGCATGCCTTTCTCTACGCAAGTGCCGCTGGGCTGTCGGGAGGACTTGAGATAGGAGACAAGGTTGGCTTTGGCATCTCCCATCCATGTACCGCCTTTGATCGGTGGCAGCTTATTCCCATGGTGGATGAGGGATACGGAGTTGTAGATCTTGTCCGGACTTTCTTCTGACCTATCAGGTCCGGGGCAACGTGATGGTTAGCGCGAGGCAGATGTGGACTGGAGAGGTTATCCGGACGGGTGAGGGTGCTGTGGTGTGCATTCGGGGCGCCGTCAAGCAAGGGCCAATGGAGTCGGAGGGTGGTGGCCGCAGTGGCCCTAGGATAGCCATCTCGCCGAGATGGCGGGACCGATGTGTGTCGGAACTGTAGCCTCAGAGATGACGCCGACGGGCCGTGGGATGGAGTCTCGCAGTTGAGAGGCGGGCGGATCGGGGTACCTTTACAGTCGGCTCACTCGACCAAGGGGGTAGGAGGTCATCTGCATCGCGGAAGGACGCAGAAGACGATGTCACGCGTGAGGCGAGGCTCGGGTCGCTCAGTCGACAGTCAGATGTGGCGGCGCGCTGTGTGGTCACCAGGTTGTATATGAGCGACCTTGTCACTCTAGGTGAGTCCATGGCGGTAATGAGCTCCACCCAGTTTGGAGCGCTCTCCGCTGTTCGAGACTTCGAGCTGTCGATAGCGGGTGCCGAGTCGAACGTTGCTATCGGCATCTCGCGGCTTGGGAGGACCGCGACTTGGATCGGTCGCGTCGGCAATGATCCGTTCGGAGAGAAGATCGTGCGAACCCTGCGTGGAGAGGGGGTAGAGGTTGTTAGGATTGTGGACTCGAGCGCTCCGACGGGAATGATGATCAAGGAGCATCGCACGGTAGACAGATCGAACGTGTACTACTATCGCAAGGGAAGTGCAGGTTCGCGGTTGTGTGCGGAAGACGTGATGCCAACGCTATTTACGAATGCTCGGATCGTACACGTCACGGGCATTACGGCTGGGCTCTCTGCTTCGTCGCGGAAGGCGGTGGAGCGTGCCATTGAGCTGGCGCGTTCAGTAGGCGCGCTCGTGTCGTTCGACGTGAATTACCGGAAGGCGGTTTGGACAGAGGAGGAAGCTGCCCCTGTACTGTGGAGCCTGGCGAGTAGGTCCGACGTCGTGTTTGCCGGAAAGAGGGAGGCCGCACTGCTCGGAGCCGGTCCAGGTGCACGCCGCATGGCCATCGAACTAAGCAAGGCGTGGGCCGCGCGGGTAGTGGTGATGTCCGGGCAGGGTGGAGCCGTTGCGGCCGAGGCGGACTCGGTGGTGGAGCGTACCGCCGCTGCAGTGGGCATCATCGATACGATCGGGGCGGGGGACGCTTTCGTTGCCGGCTTTCTTCACGCGCTTTTGGATGGAGAAGGCGTCGACGAATGCCTAGCGCGTGGAACGGCGACAGCTGGGGTATCGATCGGGTCGCACGGAGACTGGGAGGGTCTACCCAATCTGACTGAAGTCAGGAGATTTTGGGAGGACTCCGACGCGGTTGATCGATAGCGCATACTGTCAGACTGGACCGTCCTCCGGGTACTTCATTGACTGCGATGGTTACGGCGACTGGGGAGGTCGAAAGGTTGAGAGCGTCTCGAGAAGACTCAATGACGGGGAGTAGCCAACGATGACTGAGAGAAGAGCTGGTCGAGCTTCCGATGCGCCGCCGCCGGCGGGGCCATATTCCCACGCGGTCCGCGCGGGGAGTTTAGTCGTTACATCAGGGCAGATAGGGGTCGATCCTAAAACGGGGTCTTTAGTGGGTCTCGATGTTGAGTCCCAAGCACGGCAGGCATGGAGCAATACTGTCGCCGCACTCTCTTCAGTGAGCGCTGAACCAGCCGATGTGGTCCAGGTGAGGGTGTTTCTTGTTGGATTGGGGGACTTCGAACCAATGAACGCAGTCTTCGCAGAGTTGTTACCGACGCCTTTTCCGGCGCGTACGACCGTATATGTGACGCTGCCTCCGTCTGTGCGCATTGAGATTGACGCACTGGCCGTGCTCAGAGAGCCGTGAATTGTTCTCTAGGTGGCTTGAAGATCGAGATCGGCCAGCCGTTGGCCAAGGCGACGGCCCTTGCCGGGGGCCAAAGAGCAGCTCAAGGTCAGTGGTGTAGGGAGCAACTCGCTGGTCAAGTCCGTCGCCGACAAGTGAGGTTGCTATAGGATGACGCTCAGCCCCGGTCGCGGTGATTATGGTATTAGTTGGGACCTCGTGGAGCGTGCTCAAAGCTACCTGCAGAACGTGCTGGTAACGTCTCCGTGTGAACTGTCACCCGCAGTCTCCGAGGTAGTCGGCAAGGAGGTATGGCTCAAGCTCGAACTCATGCTTCCCACGCGGTCGTTTAAGGTTAGAGGCGCTCTTTTCAAGGTGAAGCAGTTATCCGAGGGCGACAGTCTACCGGTGGCGGGGCTCGTAACAGCATCTACCGGTAACCACGGGCTCGGTCTGGCGTATGCGGGTCGTGTCCACGGGGTGCCGGTAACTGTCTTCGTTCCACGGGGTGCTAACCAGGCGAAGATTCGTGCGATGAAAGCGCTGGGCGCTACAATCGTGGAGCGCGGAGCAGACTGGCAGGACGCATATCAGTTCGCTAAGGCTGCAAGCGCGGAAGACGGGTCGATATACGTACACTCCTTCGACGATCCCGCGATCATCGCTGGTCAGAGTACAGTGGGACTAGAGATCGCCGCACAGGTACCTAATTTGGATACGGTTGTGGTGCCGATAGGTGGGGGTGGCCTAATCGCTGGAGTCGCGACGGCGCTCGCGGAGCGTCTGCCGAACGTGTGTATCGTCGGTGTTCAGCCGGCCGCAGGTGATTCTATGCGACAATCAATAGCAGCGCGGCAATTGGTCACGCTCCCTCCGTTTACTACAATCGCCGACGGACTTGCGGCCAGGCGGCCCGGAGCGCTGACTTTTCAAATAGCTAGCCGGTTGGTTAGCAAGGTTGTGGTGGTGCGGGAGGCGACGTTACGGAAGGGAATGGCCTCACTGTTGCGAGAGGAGCGACTCCTGGTGGAGCCATCAGGCGCGGCGAGTGTTGCCGCTCTCATGGAGGTGGGTGATTCAATTCCTGGGGACCGAGTAGTGTGCGTAATCAGTGGCGGCAACGTGGACCCCACTCTTCTCCGAGCGTTGGTGACTGACGCCGAGGCTCAGCAGCCGCAGACGTAGGGAGCGTCCTGTTACCTTCCTTGTGCGGCACTGCAGCCGGTACCGGTGGCGGAGCCGGCAGGTGGCTCCAAGAGAGCGATGGCGATCTTCGGTTGGGGACAAACAGGCACCGATTGGTGCTCCAACCATTCTCGGTGTCGGTTCGTTTTGGCCAAGTCCAGTTGTTCAGCCGTTATGCCCACTGCTCGACCGTCCATCCGCGCTTGGTTGCGTCGTCGATGACCGGCTAACCTTATTTGCCCCTCCCCGCCGGTCACGGCGGTTCCCTCCCACGGGCGGACCTGAGGACGTTGCGGGGCCGCCCGTGGCCGTCAATCTCACACGCGACCACGCTGCGGTGCCTCACGTAGGGCTTGGGGTCGGGCTGGCCCAGGGCAACGCCGGCGGGGGTGCCCATGTGGATAACGTCTGCGGGGTAGAGGACCATGAATTGGCTGATGTGCCAGACGAGATAGTCGACGCTGAAGATCATGTCCGAGGTCGAGGCGTCCTGATAGAGTTGGCCGTCGACCCAGGTCCGGAGTCGGAGCGACTGCGGGGCTGCGACCGCGTCCGGTGTGACCAGCCAGGGACCCCGCGGACTGAAGGTCTCACAGGATTTGCCCTTGTCCCACCGTCCGCCGCGCTCCAGCTGGAATGCCAG